>Ga0207863_100036_pt1:2500-136206 | contig 136206 bp, 131 predicted proteins | sample CeladaPassaD2F12_FD_187497 | JGI IMG/M metagenome (GOLD analysis project Ga0207863, IMG submission 187497) | Cellulose-adapted microbial communities from the Joint BioEnergy Institute, USA - Passage D2F12 (SPAdes) (version 2) | ecosystem: Engineered > Bioreactor > Continuous culture... | reverse complement strand
AGCACAACGGGCATGGCATTGAAAGGGCTTAGAGGATACTAATACCAGAAAAATGAAACGCCAATCCCATAAGGAAGAACACCAAAAGCGCTTACAAGGGAAAGGTTCTTTTCAAGTTCGCATCCAGGAATCCAAAAAAGGTGCCCACACTAGCTTGACTCAGACAGGCCTGCGGGTCTCCTCTTTTTTCTTTTTGAACGGTGGTATACTGGGAGAGAAGAACAAAAGGAGATGACATTCGTGACAGTGAAAGAGACATGCCGAAATTGCGGAAGCACTTCATTTGTTCAGGCCACGGATTTCGTGAGCCTGCGGCCGCTCAATAAAAAAATGGCTGCAGGGTCAGAGAAAATCTATACGGTTTGCCTGCATTGCGGAGAGGTTCTATCCATCAAAGTGAAGCATCCCGAAAAATTGAAATGAAAACAGGATCAAGGCGTTGCAAATCGCCAAATCGCTGATCGAGGGGGAATCCGTGGCGGACAAGCATTCCATGGAAGAATTGAGGAAGGCTTTGGCCCCCATATCCTCGATCATCGGCAAATGCGAAAAAGCCCGCTCAAAATTTGCGGAAGGCACGACGCAACATGCACGCTATGATGGAATATTAAGAGCAATGCATGTTGCGAAATCCTTGATTCGGGAAGAAATGGATCGAAAACCATGATGGAATCAAAAAACGGCGCACGGAATTGCGCGAAGGAGCATGCCTCATGGCCAAACACCGGATTTTCTCGACCAGTCTCGCCAGTGTCTATCCCCACTACATTTTGAAGGCGGAGAAAAAAGGGCGCACCAAGGCGGAAGTGGATGAAATCATCCGCTGGCTCACCGGGTACAGCCAGGAAGAGCTGGAAGCCCATCTGCAAAACAAGACGGATCTGGAGACATTCTTTGCGCAAGCTCCCCGGCCGAATCCCGCGCGGGTGCTGATCAAAGGCGTCATTTGCGGCATTCGGGTGGAAAACATCGAAGATCCCATCATGCGGGAAATCCGCTATATGGACAAGCTGATCGACGAGCTGGCCAAGGGAAAAGCGATGGAGAAGATTCTGCGGAAGGCATAAGGCGCGTTCGACGAGCGGGACGAGCTGACGGTAATGAGGAAACAGGCGTCGGAACGGCGCTGTTTTTTTTTTGTGAAGTGAAAAGATATAGTGTACTAAGCTTCACGGGGTTCGCCCTAAGCGGCGGGAATGGAAGGAGATTTCCTTGACATTCTTAACAATTCCGATAGAATTAGTTTAATTAAAAAGTGATTCGAAACATGTGAATCCTTTCGACATAAGCCCACGCACCGAAGGGGAACCGAAGCCGGGTTTCCGGGGTGGCCGTGGGCTGAAGCCGGGGATATGGAGGGGGTTCCGTGATCGGAAAATACCGGCTGGGCATCGACATCGGAGGCACCTTCACCGACGTGACGCTGCTGGAACAGGAGAGCGGGCGCCTCGTTTCCCTGAAGACGCCGACGGTGCCGTCCGATCCCGCCCAGGGAATCGTCAATGCCTTGCATCGCCTGAAGGAAACGGGCGTGATGCCCGAAGAGATAATCTACTTTGTGCACGGGACGACGATCGGACTGAACACGCTGCTGCAGCGCAAGGGAGCCAGGATCGCGCTGCTCGTCACCGAGGGCTTCCGCGATCTGCTCGCCCTGCAGCGGCTGCGGCTGCCGGTGCCGTACGATTTTCGCTCGCGCCTGCCGGAACCGCTCGTTCCGCGGCAGGCGGTGTTTCCGGTGCGGGAGCGTCTTCTGCATGACGGCGCCGAGCATCTGCCTGTGGATACGGATAGGCTCGACCGGACCATCATGGAGATCGCGGAGGCGGGGTACGAAGGCGTCGCCGTCTGTCTGCTTCACAGCTACCGCAACCCGGTCCATGAACGCCAGGCGGCGGAACGCATCCGCCGGCTCGCGCCCGGGATGGAAGTGTGCCTGTCTTCCGAATTGTGGCCGCAAATGCGGGAATACGAGCGGGCCGTGCTCGCCGTCGTGAACCTGTACATCCAGCCCAGCGCCAAGCGGTATTTCCGCGGACTGCGGGAGCGCCTCACGGAGGAGGGGCTGACGGCGGAGCCGCTGATCACCCAATCCAACGGCGGGGTCATGGACATCGGCAAAGCGGCTGCGGCAAAACCACGCTTCTCAACATCATCGCCGGCTTTCTGGAACCGACGACGGGGGAAGTGCGCATCGGCGGCCGGGATATCACCGGCCTTGCGCCCTATCGCCGGGACATTGGCATGGTGTTTCAAAACTATGCCCTTTTTCCGCATTTGAACGTGTTTGAAAACGTCGCCTACGGGCTGAGAATCCGCAAAATGAAAAAGGCGGAGATCGCCGCCCGGGTGGAGCGGTGTCTGGCCGCCGTCCGGCTGGAAGGCTTCGCGGAGCGGATGCCGCACCAGCTGAGCGGCGGGCAGCAGCAGCGGGTGGCCATTGCGCGGGCGCTGGCCACGGAGCCGAAGGTGCTGCTTCTGGACGAACCCTTGAGCAACCTGGACGCCAAGCTGCGCAAGGAAATGCAGACCGAGCTGCGGAGCCTGCAGCGGCGCGTCGGCATCACGACCATTCTCGTGACCCACGACCAGGAGGAGGCGCTGAGCCTGTCCGACCGCATCGGCATCCTGGGCGACGGGGAGCTGAAGCAGGTCGGCACGCCGCTGGAGATCTACCGCCGTCCGGCCAACCGGTTCGTGGCCGAATTCATCGGCCAAGTGAACCTGATCGAGGCGCAGGCGCTGCCCGGCGCGGACCGTCCGCCCGGCACGCTGGCGTTTGCGGCGCGGGGGCATTCCGTTGCCCCGGGCAAGCCGCTTCGGCTGTACGCGGCAGAACATCCGTCGCTGGCCGGCAGGGAGTCCGTCCTGTTCATGCTGCGGCCGGAGCGCATTCGGCTTTCGCCCGCGCCGCCGGAAGGGGCGGCGGGAGGCGTGGAACTGCGCATCGAGTCCGTGGTGTACGCGGGCAGTGCGGTGCGCATCGCCGGCGTCCTGCCCGGCGGGGGAGAACTGACGGCGCTTTCTTCCGATCCTTCGTTCCCCGTCTTGCCGGAGCCCGGCGGGATTTTGTACGCATCCTGGGAACCCGGGGACCTGATTCCGATTGAATGAGGTGGCGCGCGGATGACGAGGTCGAGCCGAACGCCCGGCGCGGAATCCGCCGGCAGATACAGGCGCAATCTGTTTTCCTGGGTCATGCTGACGCCGGGCCTCATTTTCCTCGGCGCGTTTTTGGCCGTGCCCTTTTTGCTTCTGTTTGTCATCAGTTTCCGCGATGTGGACAACTGGATGAACATGTTGCCCACCTACAGCCTGAACCAGTACCTCGAAGTCTTCACGTCCCGGTTCTATCTGCACATGATCTGGACGACGCTGTGGGTGGCGATCGTGACGACGGTCATCTGCATCGTGCTGGCCTATCCGGCGGCCTACCTGCTGGTGCGCGCCCCCAACCGGTCCGTGCGCACCGCGCTGTACGTCATCCTGGTGTCGCCGCTTCTCACCAGCGTCGTGATCCGCACTTTTGCCTGGATTGTGCTGCTGGCGCAAAACGGCCTGGTGAACGAGGTGCTGATGAAGCTGGCGCTCATCTCCGAGCCGCTTCGTCTGCTTTGGAACCTTAATGCGGTGATCATCGCCTACGTGCAGGTCATGCTGCCTTTCGCGGTGCTGCCCATCGCCACTTCCATGGGCGAGATCGACCCCCGGCTGCGCCAGGCGTCGATGAACCTCGGCGCCGGGAGGCTGCGCACCTTCTGGAAGGTGACGCTGCCCCTGACGATTCCCGGCATGATGTCCGGGGCGATCATCGTCTTTTCGCTGGCCGCGGGCAGCTACATCACGCCGCTTCTGGTGGGCGGCCGGCTGCAGCCGCTTCTGCCGCTCGCCATTTATCAGCAGGTGCTACAGGTGGCCAACCTGCCCCTCGGGGCGGCGATGTCGATGACGCTGCTTTTGCTGGTGGGCGTGCTGGTGGCGGGCATGGGACTTATCCTGAGGCGATGGGAGGGACGCATGCATGGATGACCGTGAGGAGGCGGGCGCGTTGGCGCGCCGCCGGCGCCGCTTCGACGGATGGACGCTGCTCATCTGGATCGGCGGAGGCGCCGTGTATCTGTTCCTGGTCGTGCCGGTGCTGGTCATCATTCTGTCCGCCTTCAGCCCGAATCCGTATCCGGAGTTTCCGCCGACGGAGTTTTCGCTGCGCTGGTTCCGGGAAGTGTTCCAGAGCGAGCCGTGGATGCGGGCGATCGGGTTCAGCCTGTGGCTGATGCTGATCGTCACGGTTCTCACCGTGGTGCTCGGCACGACGGCGGCGTACGGCGTTTCGCGGCTGGAGTTCCGCGGCAAGCAGGCGCTTTTGTCCTTCATGCTGTCCCCGCTGATGATTCCCCAGGTCGTCATGGGGATCGCGCTGCTGTACATTTTCACGGCAATGGGAATTATCCGCACGATGGCGGGGCTGGTGATCGGCCATATCATCGTCTCGTTTCCGTACGTCATCCGCACGGTGGGGGTCAGCCTGAGCAACCTGGACCCGAAACTGGAGCGGGCGTCGATGAATCTGGGCGCGGGTCCGGTGCAGACCTTCTTCCGGGTCACCCTGCCCCTGATCCGGCCCGGCATCGTGGCTGGCGGGGTGTTCTCCGCGGTGACCTCCTTCGGCGAGGTGTCCATCAGCCTGTTCGTCGTATCGCCGTCCAACATGACGGTACCGGTGCGGATTTTCAACTATATCGACCAGACCTTCGACCCGTCGGTGAACGCCATTTCCGTCCTTTTCATCGCGGTGGCCGTTCTTGCCCTCATCATCATCGAGCGCACGATCGGGCTGACGAAGGTGATGTGAGCCGGTCGCCGGAAGCAGGGAAAGCGGGAGGGATCAAAAAATGACCGGATGGACGAGCAGGCAGCGATTCGAGGCGGTATTTGCCGGAGAGCCGGCGGACCGGCCGCCGGTGTCCGCCTGGAAGCATTTCCTCGAGGCGGAGCGGGACCCCGCGGCGCTGGCCCGGGCGACCCTCGATTTCCACCTCGGGTACGGATGGGATTTCATCAAGCTCAACCCCCGGGCGACGTACTATGCGGAGGCGTGGGGGAACGAATACGACTACAATCGCTACGACGGCGTCGTGCCCGCCGTGACCCGGTACCTGATCCGCGGGCCGCAGGATCTTCATCGGGTGGAAGAACTGGACGCCTCCGTGCCGGCGCTGGCGGAACACGTGGAAGCGGTTCGCATCCTGCGCCGGGAGGCCGGGCCGGACGTGCCGATTCTGCAGACGGTGTTTTCGCCGCTTTCGGTGATGGAGTATCTGGCGGGGCACCGCGCGTTGGCGTCTAACCGCCCGGCGGTGCGGGAAGCCAGCCCGCTGCCGCGGCTCTTTGCCGCCGATCCGGAAGGCGTGCACCGGGCGCTGCGCAACGTCGCCAAAACGCTGGCGGCGTATGTGGAAGAAGTGCTGCGGGCCGGCGCGGACGGCATTTTCTACGCGGCGATGGGACTGGCGAGGGACGGATATCTGACGGAAGAGGAATACCGCACCTTCGGGCGTCCGTATGACCTCATCGTGCTGGAGGCGGCGGGCGGGGCTCCGGTCATGCTGCACACCTGCGGCCCCCAAGCCCATCCGGAGCGGTTCGATTACGGCGCGGTGAAGGCGATCCACTGGGCGGACCGGGCGCCGGGCAATCCGACGCTGGCGGATCTCAAGGATGCGGATACGTTCCGCGGGAAGGCCCTGGCCGGCGGCGTCGACGAGTCCCTGTTCGCCGGGGATGATGCGGACGCGGTGCGGCGGCAGGCGCGGGAAGCCGTGCAGGCCATGCGGGGCCGTGCCTTCGTGCTCGCGCCCGGCTGCGGCGTGCCGGTGAACGCCGCCGCGGCGACGCTGCGGTCCTTGCGGGAAAGCGCGTCGTCCTGACTTCGCTTGGTTGCATGGACTTTCAAAGAGCCGAAGGAAGGCAGGGATTTCACCGTCCCGGTCCTGGCCCTATTTTGTCATATGGGATTGGGTCAACATATTGCAGCGGTTGACAAAGTCCAAAATGATGGACAGTTGTTCCTCCGAATATCGGTTCAGAAGGTCGATCGTGTCATCCAAAATATGTTCGAACAGGGCGTCAATATGTTTGACGCTTTCCGGCACTATTTCCACCAGCACTTTTCTTTTGTCTTTGGAATCTTTTCCCCTGCGAACGTATCCTTTTTTCTCGAGCCGATTGATAATACCGGTCACGGCGCCGGAAGTCAGCCCGGTATATTCCATAATTTGACCGGCCGTGACCGGTCCGTTCCGAATAATGTAATCCAAACATTTGTGATCTGTCGCGTTCAGACCGTATTTTTCCGCAATCGAAGCGTGAAACAATACCGCATTCGTGCTGTTCTCGCGCATGGCGGCCAACAGTTTCGATTGGGTCGGGGTTAGGGCAGAAATTTTGCTTGACATACGCAACAACTCCGGTTATGGTAAATATATCTTATCTTAATAAGATAAGATAAGATATCCGTTAACATTATACCGCATCATGTCCGAAATTCCAATCCGACAGGGGAGCCGAAGAGGAGAAGATGAACCATGACAAATGTTTGGGAACGAAGACTGATAATACCGGGAGTGATCGTTCCGATTTTTCTGAATGTAGTGACGACGGTTGACGCATTGACCAGACCCGGATTCAATCCGTTTCGCCATTGGATCAGCCATCAAAGTCTGGGCGAGCGGGGATGGATAGGGACATGGAATCTGCTGATCTCGGGTTTGTTGATTTGCGTTTTTGCAATCGGAATTAAAAAAACGATTCGTTCGGGAAAAGGTTCGGTGTGGGGACCGATTTTAATCGGGACTTACGGACTTGGGTTGCTTTTGGCCGCAATGTTTCCCATAGATCCGGGACTCGACTGGCCTCCCGGGGTGCCGGCCAGCCGGACTGCATCAGGTTCGGTTCATGACTTGGCGGGAGCACTCGTGTTCGGGTCATTGACGGCTGTTTGTTTCGTCATGTCACGCAGGTTCAAAAACGATCCGCAATGGAAAGGGTGGCGTACGTATTCCATCGTTTCCGGGGCAGCGGTTTTCATTGCTTTTGTCTTATGCAGCGTTTTTGTTGCAATGGACTATTCGAATGTGATGCCCGGAGCCCCAAGCGGTTTGCTTGAAAGAATTTCCATGGTTGCGGGGAACTTGTGGATTCTGTTGTTTACGGTTCGATTGTTGAATGCCAAACAATCCCAATAATGACCGCGCCGCCATAAGCGAGGAAGAAATCGAGGAAGCCGTGCGGTTCATCCTGAACGGGATCCGCTGCAGATAGATGGATGGAAGGGTGAAAACATATGGCGGTCATCGAGATTGAAGGGCTGACGAAAGACTACGGGCATGGCCGCGGCGTATTCGACGTCTCCTTCCGGGTGGAGGAAGGGGAGGTGTACGGGTTCCTCGGGCCCAACGGCGCCGGCAAGACGACCACCATCCGCCACATCATGGGCTTTCTGAAGCCGCAGTCGGGGAGCGTGAAGGTGGGCGGCCTGGACAGCTGGGTCCACCCCCGGGAGATCCATCGGAATCTCGGGTATTTGCCGGGCGAAATCGCGTTTCCCGAAACCATGAGCGGGACGGAATTCCTCAGAATGATGGCGGATCTGCGCGGGATCCGGGACATGGCGCATGTGCGGCGGCTCATGGAGCGTTTCGAGCTCGACCCGTCCGGCAGCCTGAAGCAGATGTCCCTGGGGACGAAGCGGAAGCTGGCCATCGTGACCGCCTTCATGCACGATCCCGCGGTGCTGGTGCTGGATGAGCCGACCAGCGGCCTCGATCCGATCATGCAGAGCGTTTTTGTGGAATTCATCCGGGAGGAAAAGGCGCGCGGCAAAACGATCCTGATGTCCAGCCACATTTTCCGGGAAGTGGAGGCTTCCTGCGACACCGTCTCCATCATCAAGGACGGGCGGCTCGTGGCGGACTTTGCGGCCGACGATTGGCGGAACCGGCCGGAAACCATCTATGAACTTCGGTTCGTCTCCAAGGAAGAATATGACCGATTCGCCCGCGAGGCGGGGGCCCGCCGGGATTTCGCCGTGGGGTCCTTGGAACCCGGGGAGAACCTGGCCGTCGTGACGGTGAGGGAGGAGGCGATCAACGAATTCGTCGCATTTCTGGCCGGCTATGAGCTGGCTTCGCTGTCGGAAATCCGCCAGAGCCTCGAGGACGCCTTCATGAAATTCTACGGCCGGGACATGGACGGCGCGGGGAGGCCGGAAACCAATGGCGCTCATTGAACTTCAGGGTCTGACCAAGGATTACGGCAACGGGCGGGGCGTTTTCGATCTGAACCTGTCCGTGGAGCAGGGGGAGACATTCGGGTTCATCGGCGCCAACGGCGCGGGCAAGACGACCGCGATCCGCCTACTCATGGGATTCATCAAGCCGGACCGCGGGAGCGCGGCCATCGGCGGGCTGGATTGCTGGAAGGACGCCGCGGAACTCAAAAAAAGTATCGGCTACATCCCCGGCGAGATCGCGTTTCCCGACGCCCCGACGGGATCGGAATTCCTGAGGAGGCAGGCGGAGCTGCGCGGGGTCAAGGACATGGCCCTGGCGGAAGCCGTCATCCGGAAAATGCAGCTGGATCCCACCGCCAACCTGAAGCGGATGTCCAAGGGGATGAAGCAGAAAACGGCCATCGCCGCCGCCCTCATGGCGGACTGTGACATCCTGATCCTCGACGAGCCGACGACGGGGCTGGACCCGCTGATGCGCGCGGAATTTCTCGATCTGCTGAAGGATCTGAAAAGCCGCGGCAAAACCATTTTCATGAGCACACACCATATGGAAGAAGTGGAGCAGATCTGCGACCGGGCGGCCTTCATCCGGGAAGGCAGGCTGGTGGCGGTGAAGTCGATGGCGGAGTTCCGGGGAAGCGGTACGAAAACGTATCGGATCGCCTTTGAGACCGACGGGGATTACCGGCGGTTTCTGGCCGCGGGGTTCGAGATCGTGGAAGCGGACGACGGCCGGCGGGAAGCGACGGTCCGGGTGCGTGGAGGCGGAATCAACGACCTGCTGCGGACGTTGAAAACGTGCCGCATCCGATCCCTGTCGGAGGTCAGGGAGACGTTTGAAGCCTATTTCAGCCGCCTGATCAGGGGAGGGGACGTCCGTTGATCAACCGAACGATTTTCAGGCATACGCTGAAGTCCAACCTGAAGCTGTGGATCCTCTTTGCCGCGGTGACCAGCCTGATCATGGCCATTTTCGTGGCGGTATTCAAGCCGTCCACCATTTCCGGCGTGATGGACCTGATCAAGGACTCCGCCCTCGCCGGCATCGTGATCAACACCACGTTCCTGGGAATGCTGTCTTCCACCTTTTACACGATGCATGGCGTCCTTTTGCCCCTGGTGTACATTATCTTCACCGCCAACGGTCTGATTGCCGCCCAGGTGGACCGGGGGTCCATGGCCTATGTCTTGTCCGCGCCCGTGAGGCGAAGCACCCTCGTCCTCACGCAGGGGCTGTATCTGATTGTGGCCCTGGCGGGCATGTGCACGGTGATCACGCTGGTCGGGCTTGCGGCCATCCGGCTTTTCCAGAGCGATATCGAGGTGGATGTTGCCGACTTTTTGCTCGTGAACCTGGGGCTGTTTTTGCTCCTGTTTGCCACGAGCGGCATCTCGTTCCTGTTTTCCTGCGTGTTCAATCTGTCCCGGCATTCCGTCGCGCTCGGGGCCGGCATTCCGATTGCGTTTTTCCTGTTCGATCTCATGAGCTCAGTCAGCGAGGACCTGGAGTTTTTCAAGTATTTTACGATCAACACGCTGTTTGACCTGGACGCGATCCTGGCCGGCGAATCGGTGCTCCTGCCGTTTGCAGTGCTGGCCGTGATCGGTGTGGTGCTGTACGGCATCGGGGTACGGGTGTTCACGAAGAAGGATTTGCCGCTCTGAGGCAGGGGCCGCGTTTCCGCCGGAGCGTGTGGATTGGAGGTTGAGGCGCTTGAACAACGGGCCGTTGCTCAAGTTTCAGGTCATCACGGATACGCATGTGACGAAGGACCCCGGACATGTGCACAACCGCAATCTGGCCAAGGCACTGGAAGACATCAGGCGCGAAGCGCCGGACAGCGACGGCATCATGCACGCGGGCGACATCACGGACCACGGATACCCGGAAGAATATGCGGAATTTCGGCGCATCTGGCGCGAGCACGGCGGCGGTCTGCCCCCGGGTTAATTCGCCTCCGGCAACCATGACGTTGCCCTGGGCCACTGGCCTTCCCGGTTGAAAGCCTACATGGACGCCACGAAAATGCGGGGGCCATATCATGATCATTGGGTGAAAGGGCATCATTTCATCTTTCTCGGAACCGAGAAGGGTCTGGAACTGTTCTCCGATCTGTCGGACGAGCAACTGGCCTGGCTGGACGCCAGGCTTTCCGAAGGCAAAGAGAGGGGCCGTCCGGCCTTCATCTTTCTGCATCAGCCGCTCAAGAACACCGTCTCGGGGTCCTACGAGCGGCAGAAATGGTACGGTGTCACGCAGGATGAGGAGCTCATGGCCGTGCTGTCCAGGCACCCGAACGCCATCCTGTTCACCGGGCATACCCATTGGGAACTCGGGTCGCCGAACACCGTGTTCGGCGGCGACGGCCGCCTGCCCATGATGATCAACGCCGCATCCGTCGCTTACCTGTGGACGGACGAAGACAGGCACAAAGACGGGAGCCAGGGGCTGTTCGTCGAGGTGTACCCGGACCGGGTGGTTGTCATGGGCCGGGAATTCGCGGCGGGCGAGTGGCTGGACGACGTGCGGTACGAGTTCAGAATTCCGGCATGAGAAATGGTATATTGGAATCAAATGCGATGGCGCGACTGGAGACGATGGTTTCATGACGGCGGAAGAAGTGATCGGACAAGTCCGCGATGCCCTCCGGGGAATACAAGGCATAGTTGGAGTCGTATTGGGCGGTTCCCGCGCCAGGGGCACGAACCGGGAGGATTCCGATATCGACATCGGCATTTACTACGATGAAGAGGCGGGATTTGACCTGGCCGCCGTGAGCGAAGCCGCGAAGATGCTTGACGATGAGCACAGGGAGAACCTGATTACGCCTTTGGGGGGATGGGGACCCTGGGTCAACGGCGGCGGCTGGCTGGTGGTGAGGGGTTATCACGTGGATTTTCTGTTCCGCGACATTCGCCGGGTGTCCTCCGTCATCGAGGAATGCCTGCAGGGGAACGTTTCGTCCCATTACCAGGCCGGGCACCCGCACGCCTATCTCAACGTCATGTACATGGGAGAGCTCGCCGTTTGCCGAGTCCTGTCCGATCCGGCGGGAAGGCTGGCCGTATTGAAAGCGAAGACGGTGCCCTACCCCAAGGCGGTCAAGGACGCGATTGCGGGCTATTTCCTGTTTGAGGCTTCGTTTTCCCTGCTGCTCGCCGAAAAAAACGTCGACAAAGACGACATTTCCTACGTGGCAGGCCATGTTTTCCGCTCGGTTTCGTCTTTGAACCAGGTGATTTTCGCCCTCAACGAGGAATACTGCATCAACGAGAAAAAAGCGGTGCGGATGATCGACGGTTTTCGCATCAAACCCGCCGACTACAAGCTAAGGGTCGACCACATCTTCACCCTGATCGGCACGGATACAGAAAAAACGGCACAAGCCATAGATACTTTGCGGGAACTGGTCGACGAAACGGGCAGTCTTGCAGAACACTGGAAAGGGGGCGGGATGCAGAAATGATGTTTCTCCCGTTCCCGCGGGAAACCACCGGTGGCTGACACTGGTGTCCCCCGAAGATCCGGACGGCGTCGAGCTGTTGCTCGAACCCAACGAACACCCCGCCGCCCGGGAATATCAAAAGAGAATCTTCACCGACGGCATCCCGGCCACCATGTTCGGGGTTCAGAATATTCAGGCGGAATACGAGCGGCTGTCGGCGGAAGGCGTGCAGTTCACCATGGCGCCGACCACCATGGGCGACGTCACCATCGCGGTGTTCGACGACACGTGCGGCAACCTCATCCAGATGATCCAAAATCAAAAGTAACGTTCCCGGGACCGGGAAGCCGAACGCGGCCGGCATCTGCGCCGGTTGCTCGTTCGGCTTCACATTTTTCTTTTGCGAATAGAACAAATCTACGATTCCGGCTCCGAAAACGGCTCCCCGATCGCACAAAACTCCCCATTTTGCCGGCTTCGGTCAAACTTCATGTTCCGGGTGCTATAATGAAGTTGACCTCGGAGAATGTGGGGGCGTAAAGGGGATGCCCAGACGGAAATCCTGGCTGCCGCAAACGCTGCGGAACAAGCTTTTTCTGGCCTTTGTCGTCCTCATCCTTTTGCCTTTCGGCGTGCTCAGCATCTACAACTACCAGCGGTTCGAGACCCTGATGCAGGAAAAGATCAGCCAGCAAAGCTCCGAACAGCTGCAGAGGATGATCCTGTCCCTGGAAGACCTCATGAGCATCGCCTTCAAGACCTCCATCCTGCTGGAGCAGGACAAAGCCATCGAGAACATCCTCAAATCCCCGCACAACCGCTCCGTGCTGGACAACAAGTATGCGATGGACGAGAAGTTCATCAGCATCAACAACAGTTTTTTTCTGCACACCCCGTTCGTGTATTACACGATCATCGATTTTCACGGCAACGTCTACGCTTCCTACATCCCGCGGGACAGGCTGAACTATCAGACCGTGGCTTCGCAGACCGGGTTCGCCGAAATCATGCGGGGCCAAATCAAATACCGCTGGGTGACCAACGACCCCAACTACGTGTCGCCGGACCTGTCCACGAGCCCGTATCTGATGTCCCTGTACAGTCTGTTCATGGACCGGGATTACAAGCCCTACGGCGCGGCGCGGATCAGCATTGACTACTCCTATTGGTTCCAGTCCGTGAACCGCCGGTCGCCGGGCGGCCACAACTACTACATCATTACCAGAGAAGGGGAAAGCGTCGCGCAGACCTCCCCGGAGACGGAGCTTTCCGGGGACGTGGTGCAGGCGATCACGCGGGAGCCGGGCAGCGGGTATCTGTTCGACCGGGTCACGAAATCCATCGTGAACTACAGCTACATCGAATCGGCCGACTGGTACATGGTGAGCCAAATCCCGTCCAGCGTACTGTTCAGGCAGATCGACACGCTGAAACAAAATTTTTTCCTGACTTTTTCCGTGTTCGTGCTGGTCTTCATCGTCCTGTCGTTCTTCATCGTGTCGAAACTCACCAAGCCCCTGCTGCATCTGAAAAACAAAATGGGAGAAGCGGTGCAGAAAGGCCTCCAGATCCGTCTCCCGGAAGAAAAGTATCACGGCGAAATGCACCAGCTGGCGAAAACGTTCAACACGATGATCGACGACATGAAGGAACTGATCCGGAAGCTGAAGGCCGAAGAACGGCAAAAGGAAGCGGCCCGCTTCCAGATGCTGCTTTCCCAGGTCGATCCGCATTTCCTGCTGAACACGCTCAACATGCTGAAATGGATCGCCATCCGCAAGGGCAGCGCGGAGATCGAGGAGATCTGCGTATCCCTCGGCAAGCTGCTGGAGACGAGCCTGAACACCGACGTGGACATGATCCATCTGCGGGAAGAAATCGAACTGGTGGAAGCCTTCGTCTTCATCCAGAAAATCCGGTACAAATCCAAGTTCGACGTGACCTACGAGATCGACCCGTCGATCGAATACGCCCTCGTGCCCAAATTCAGCATCCAGCCGCTGGTCGAGAACGCCATCCAGCACGGCATCGCCCAGAAGCCCGACCAGGGCCTGATCCGGATCACGGTGACGAAGACCGGCGACGGCAAGGCGGAACATCTGGTGATCGTGGTCGAGGACAACGGCATCGGCATGGAACGGGCGCGGAAACAGCGGGCGTCCGTGCGGAAACGGCAGGGCATCGGCCTGCGGAACATCCGGGAGCGGCTGGCGCTTTTGTTCCGGGACGAGGCCGATCTGTCCATCGAATCCGGCGACGGGGTAACCCGGGTCACCATCCGGGTCCCGTTCCTGCTTTCCCCGCCCTACGAGCGGGTGACGCCTCGCGAAGCCTTGACGACCATGCCGCAGTGACGGGGGTGGATCGCGTGTACAAGGTGCTGCTGGTGGAGGACGAAGTGTTTGTCAGGGAATCGGTGAGGGAAATCATCGACTGGGAACAATGGGGGTTCACCGTGGCCGGCGAAGCCGGGTCGGGCACGGAAGCTTTCGAGATCATCCAAAAAGAAAATCCGCACCTCGTCATCACCGACATCGTCATGCCCGGCATGGACGGCATCGAGCTGCTCCGGCGGACGCGGGAGGCGGGGTATGCCGCCAAGTTCGTCATGCTGACCTGCATGAACGAGCTGCACTACGCCATCCAGGCGATGGAATACGGCGCCAGCAGCTACATCCTGAAACTGTCCATGAGCGTGGAGGATTTGCGCAAGACTTTAAGCAAGGTCAGCAGGGAGCTCCGGGAGGAGGAACGCCGGCGCCAGGCCCACCCGCCCTTCCCGGCCGGCGACGCCTATCTTTCGTGGGAACAGGAGAAAGAATTCTACCAGGCCTTTGAATACCGCAACGCGGAGCGGTGCAGGCGGCTGATCGACGGGATCTGGGAGCGGTTCCGCGCCGACAACCCGCCCCTGCCCGTGGTCCGGCACGTGACGGAAAGGCTGGCGGAAACGTGCCACCGCATCGCGGAACAGCCTTTCGACGCGCAGGAAATGGAAGACATCGCCTCCCTGGAGGATTTGCACGCCTATCTGGCGGAGAAAATTCATCGCCTGGCCCTGCGCATGGCCGAGCAAGCGGGCGAACCCACCACGCATCCCGAAATCAACAAAATCATTGCGTATATCCACCAGCATTACGACCAGGACATTACGGTGAAGATGATGGCCCGCTACGTGGTCATGAGCGAAAACTACGTAAGCGCGCTGTTCCGCAAAAAGACGGGCAAGAACCTGATCGGTTATCTGCATGAAGTGCGCATCAACAAGGCGAAGGAATACATCGAAAACACCGATTTGCCCATCCACGAGATCGGCCGCCTGGTCGGTTTCGTCAACGACAACTACTTCATCCGCATCTTCAAGCGGCACACGAAGCTCACGCCGAGCCAGTATCGGGAACGCTGCCTGCAGCGGCCAGACAGGCAAAACGCCTGAAAACCGGTCAGCCCGCGTCGTTTGCCGGTGCGCACGCAACGGCGGCGACGCGGGCGTTTCGTTTGCGGCCCTCTCGGTCCTCATCGCACAAAACGATGAAACGCCGGCCGCCGCAAAATGCGTCGTTTTGTTTCATGAACCGGTGAGAATTGTTCATTCATGGGCGTCTGCCGCGACTGCTATCATGGCATCACGAAAGCAACCCGCAATCACAGGAGGTCCCGGAACGGAGATGAAAAACAAAAGGCTTTTGGCAGTCCTGTGCCTGCTGCTCCTGATCGGCGTCATCGCCGCCTGCTCGGGCGGTTCCGGCCAGGGAGCAGGCGGCGGGGGCGCGTCCGGCCCGGCGGCCGCGGGCGGACAGAGCCCGTCGCCGGGTGCCGGAGGCGGTCAGCAGCAGCCGGTCAAGCTGGTGATGTGGGGCGGCGTGCCGCCCGAATCGGGCCCGCAGGCCGTCGTGGACAACTGGAACGCGCAGAACCCACACATCCAGGTGGAATACGTGCGTTTCGTCAACGACGACGACGGCAACCTGAAGCTGGACACCGCGCTGCTTACCGGACAAAACGTCGACATCTACGTCAACTACACCCTGTCCCAGCTGCAGAAGCGGATCGAGGCCGGCGTCGCCCTGGATCTCAGCCCGTTCACCGACTACAACATCGACGAAAAAATGGGCCCCGACGCCGCCCAATGGAAAGTGGACGGCAAGTACTACGGCGTGCCCACCAAGAAAAACGCCTTTTTCGTCGCGCTGAACAAGGACATGCTGGATGCGGCCAACCTTCCCGTCCCCAAGGACTGGACCTGGGACGAGATGAGGGAATACGCCCGGAAGCTCACGAAGGACGGCGTGTACGGATGGCTGCAGCACATGGAACCGTTCTACGATCCCATGGATTCCGTCCTGGTGAAAGACGGGTACACGAAGCCGGACGGCTCCTCGAATCTGGACCATCCGATGATCCGCCGCTGGCTGGAAACCCTTTACGCGATGATGCACGAAGATCAGTCGACCCCGCCGCTGGGCGAGCAGCTGACGACCCAGATGCCGGTCGAGACCATGTTCCTGAACAGCGAAGCGGCCATGCTGAACATCGGGGAATGGCTGTTCCGCAGCTCGAACAACAAGACGGACTTCCCGCGCGACTTCGTCATCGCCTTTGCGCCGGTGCCGAGGCTGTTTGACAACAAGGAAGATTTCATCACCCGAGGCGGCCTGGGGGACTTCGTTTCCATCAATGCCAAGTCGCCCAACATCGAAGCGGCCTGGGAGTTCCTGAAATGGTACGCCGACGGCGGCATGGCGCCGATGGCGGCGGGCGGCCGGCTGCCGGCGTCCAGGGACGCGGACAACGAGGCGGCGATGAAGAGCCTGCTGGGCGACATGGCGGACACCTACGACCTGGAGTCGCTGGAATATGTCCTGTACGGCGACACCACTCCGACCTTCGTCCGCAGCGTGCCCAACCAGGTGATCGACCTGCGCAAGCAGGAGTACGAAAAGTACTTCCTGAAGGAGCAAAGCATCGACCAGACCATCGCGAACATGGTGGCCAAACACAACGAGTTCCTGAGCAGGCAGTGATCCGCAGCAGGGGGGAAGGCGATGCATGGCCTTCCTCCCTGTGCTTCGGGGGAGTGGAGACGGCATGGAGAAAAACTGGATGCAGAGGCAGCAATGGATGGGCTATCTCTTTATCGGTCCGAACATGCTCGGGGTGTTCCTCTTTTTTGTCCTGCCGGCGCTGTTTTCCTTCGTTCTCATGTTTACCGACTACCGGTTTATGAAGCCGGAAGTCAGCTTCATCGGCCTGGACAACTTCCGCCGCCTGTTCAGGGACCCCGTTTTCTACACCTCGCTGGAAAATACGGCCATTTTCCTGGCGTCCGTGCCCGTGTCCATCGTGCTGGCGTTCCTCGTGGCCGTCGTGCTGAACCGGTCCGTCTATCTCAGGAATGTGCTGCGGGCGCTGTTCTTTTTGCCCTACATCACCAGCGGCGTCGCCATCGCCTTCGTCTGGATGCTGCTCTTTCAGCCGTCCGTCGGGCCGATCAACGCGATGCTGCGCTCCCTGGGCGTGGAGAATCCGCCGGGGTGGCTGTCCACGACCGACAGCGCCATGTACGCCATCGACATCATCTGGATCTGGTTCATGCTGGGCTACAACATGATCATCTATCTGGCTTCGCTGCAGGAAATCTCCAGCGAACTGTTGGAGGCGGCGAAGATCGACGGAGCCCGGCCGTGGCAGACGGTCCGCCGGATCATCTGGCCCCTGGTGAGTCCGACCACCTTCCTGCTGCTGGTGACCGGCCTGATCATGACCATGAAAACCTTCGGCATCATCCAGGCGATCACCCAGGGCGGTCCCGGCAACAGCACGACGATCCTGTCCCTGTTCGTCTACCAGAACGCCTTCCGCTACTACGAGATGGGGTACGCCTCGGCCATTTCGTGGGTCCTGTTCATGATCATTCTGGTCATTACGCTGATCCAGTGGTTCGGGCAGAAAAAATGGGTGCACTACTGAGAAGGAGGGCTTGAGGTGGACCTGGATCTGACGCGACAAGGCATGAACCCACCGGCGATGGCCCTTCCGTTCCGGAAACGGCGGCCGCCCTTGGGCGCGGGCAGGATCCGGTTGGGGAAACTGCTCGCGACGGCCGTCATGCTGTTTTTCGGCTTTCTGATGATCGTTCCTTTCCTTTGGATGATCAGCACCTCCGTCAAGTCGCCGGCGGAAACGTTCGTTTTTCCCTTCCGGTGGATTCCCGAAAAAATCAACTGGAGCCATCACCTCAAGGTCTGGACGGGACCCAAGAGCTTCGCCACCTACTATCTGAACTCGATCAAGATTGCGGTATTCGCCACCCTGGGGGCCACCTTCCTGTCCGCCTTTGCCGGATACGGGTTCTCGCGGATCCCGTTCAGGGGAAGGGAAGCGCTGTTTCTCGTATACCTGTCGATGATGATGATTCCGCCGCAGGTGCTGTTCGTGCCGAAGTTCATCCTGTTCGAGTGGATCGGCATCTACAACACGCACTGGGCGCTCATTCTGCCGGGGATGTTCACCATATTCGGCGTGTTCATGATGAGGCAGTTTTTTCTCGGCATTCCGCAGGAAATTTCCGAATCGGCCTTCATCGACGGCGCGGGGCATCTGCGCATTTTCTTCCGGATCGTCCTGCCGCTGGCCAAGCCGGCGTTGGCCACGCTGGCGATCATCGATTTCTCGTGGCACTGGAACGACTACGAAAACGCGCTGGTGTTCCTCCTCAGCGAAAAACTGTACACCGTTCCGCTCGGGCTGCAGAACTTCATTCTCGAAAACACGGTGGACTACAACGGGATGATGGCCGCGGCGACGGCCGGCATCGTTCCGATGATCCTGGTTTTTCTGATCGGCCAGAAGTTCATCGTCCAGGGCATCACCAATACGGCGATCAAAGGATAGGCACGGGCGCGCGGGTCTGAACACTTGATGGAAGGGAAATGTTCTCTCCCGACGCCGGCCTGAACGCCATGTGAGCGGTTTGGAAACACGGAGAGGAGGGAAATGCGGGCATGCGTGAGGAAACGGTGCGCACGGACGTGACGGTCGTCGGCGGCGGCCTGGCGGGGGTGTGTGCGGCGGTGGCGGCGGCCCGGCTGGGCAAGACCGTCGCCCTCGTCCAGAACCGGCCGGTGCTCGGCGGCAATTCCAGCAGCGAAATCCGGGTCTGGGTGGTCGGCGCCACCGCCCACGGCGTCCAGCGGTACGCGCGGGAGACGGGCATCATGGGAGAGATGTTTCTGGAGAACCAGTACCGGAACATCGACGGCAACCCCTACATCTGGGATCTGGTCGTACTGGAAACCGTGCGGGCGGAAAAAACATCCGGCTCTTTCTCAACACCGACGTGCACGAAGTGGAAGCCGAAGGGGAGCGGGAGCGCCGCCGGATTCGTTCGGTCACCGGGTGGATGATGGGCTCGGAGCGCCGGATTCGCTTCGAAAGCCCGATGTATCTGGACTGCACGGGCGACGGCCTGATCGGCTTTCTGGCGGGGGCGGAGTACCGCATCGGTCGCGAAGCCCGGGAGGAATTCGGCGAGCCGTGGGGGCAGGAGACGGCGGACCGGGTCACGCTGGGCAGCACGATTCTGTTTTATACGAAAGATGTGGGCCATCCCGTCAAATTTGTGCCTCCGAGCTTTGCCAAAGACATCACGAAAACGCCGATTCCTATGAATCGCGTCATCCGCAGCGGCGACTCCGGCTGCCACTACTGGTGGATCGAATGGGGCGGGGAGCTGGACACGGTCCATGACAACGAGCGGATCCGCGACGAGCTGTGGGCCGTCATCTACGGCATCTGGGATTACATCAAAAATTCCGGCAAATTCGACGCGGACAACCTGACCCTCGAGTGGGTCGGCGCGATTCCCGGGAAAAGGGAGTACCGCCGGTTCGTCGGGGATTACATCTTGACGCAGAACGACCTGATCGAACAAAGGGAGTTCGAGGACGCCGTCGGTTTCGGCGGCTGGTCGATCGACCTGCATCCGCCGCAAGGGATGTACGCGTCGGAAAGCGGATCGAAGCACATGTTCTCCCGGGGCGTGTACCCCATCCCGTTCCGGTGTCTCTATTCGCGAAACGTGGAAAATCTGATGTTCGCCGGGAGGAACATCAGCGCCACGCATGTGGCGTTCGGCTCGACCCGGGTGATGGCGACCTGCGCGGTGCTGGGGGAAGCCGCGGGGACGGGAGCGGCGCTGGCGGTGTCCAGGGGCGTGACGCCGCGGGATATCTATCGGCGGCACTTGAAAGAATTGCAGCAAACCCTGCTCAAGGCGGACGCGTCCCTCATCGGCGTGCGGAACGAGGACCCGCGGGATCTGGCGCGGACGGCCTCTGTCACCGCTTCCGGGTGGCGCCGGCGGATCGTGGTCGACGAGCGGGACGACCGTGTTTTGCTGAAGCACGACCTCGGCGTCATCGTGCCGGTGGACCCCGAGATCCGGGAGTTCCGCCTGCTGGTCGACGCGGAGGAGGATACGACGCTGGAGGCGGAACTGTGGCGTCCGCTGAAACCGCAAAACTACATCCCCGAGGAATGGGTGGCCGCCGACCGGGCGGCGGTGAACAAGGGCCGGCAGCAGTGGGTTTCGTTTCAGTTGCCGTGGAAGCCCGAACGGCCGCAGAACGCCTTCGTCATCGTCAAGGCCAACCCGTCGGTTCGCGTGTACGTGTCGGGCCGTACCCACAGCGGCACGCTGACCCTGGCCAACACCGGGGAAGCGAGGGCGGAAAAAAAGCTGGAGGATCACGACACAAGCCAGCTGCTGGTGAAGTGGTCGGCCAAACCGTTCCAATACCGGAGCGCCTGTTTCGCCGTCGAGCCCGAGACGGACGCCTTCGCGCCGCACAAGGTCATCGACGGATACCGGCGTCCGTACGGCGGGCCGCACATGTGGAATTCGGAGCCCATCACCCCCGGTTCCGGCTCACCCTGGCTGCAGCTCGAATGGGACGGGGAACGGAGGATCGGGGAGATCCATCTCGTTTTCAACGACGACGTGCAAAAGGACCTGATCAACCTCCACCACCACCGGACACCCTTCGAGATCATGCCCGAACTGGTCAAGGACTACCGTGTGGAAGCGCGGATCGGCGGAACATGGGAAACCGTGGTCCGCGAGACCGGCAACCGGAAACGCAAACGGGTTCACCGGCTGGACCGGCCGATTCGGACGGACCGCATCCGGCTGGTGGTGGAAGCGACCAACGGCAGTCCCTACGCCGAAGTCATCGAAGTGCGCGTATATGAATGAGGCCGAGGCGGCCGGCGGGTCAACGGAGAGACCCTCCGGCCGTCCGGCGTTCGCGGATGGCCGTCAGGACGATGACGGCCACGAGGGCGTTGGCCGCTCCGCACAGGAGGCCGACGGACCAGAAATCCGCCGCCCGGAGCAACGCCGCGGCCAGGCCCGACGCCGCGCCGGCGCCGATGTACATGGCCGAGCTGTTGAAGGACAGCACGGTGCCCCGCGCGTTCGGGTCCAGCTCCGAGACGAGGGAGGTGAAGGCGGCGTGGCCGGCGGCGTAAAACGCGGCCCACAGTACGTGCAGCAGGATGGACACCCACAGGTTGAAGGTCGCCAGGCCCAGCAGAAAGACAAAGACGCCAGCCGCCAGGCTCGCGGCGGCGACCACTCCGCTTTTGCGCCGCCGGTCCGCCCATTTGCCGCCAAGCAGGCTGCCCGCGACGCTGGCGGCTCCGGCGGCCATGAGCAGGAGGCCGGTTTCGCCGGAGCCGAAGCCGTAGAAGGTGAAGTAGTATACGCCGGCCAGGGCGAACATGCCTTGCAGGGCGCCGAAATACAGCAGGGAACCCAGCAGGGAAAAGAACACGGACCGGTTGGCGAAGACGGGGCGGAACGGCGACCCGACGGGCGCAGCCCGGCCGGGCCCGTGATCCGTCCGGTCCTGCCGCCGTTTCGGAATGGCGGCCGAGGCGCCGGCCAGCGCCAGCAGGATCAGGATGGCGATCGTCCAGAACGTCCAGTTCCAGGACGACGCCTCGCCGACGGCGCCGGCGACGGGCACGCCGACGATACTGGAGGCGATCAGGGCGGCCGTGATGACGCCCATGGCGCGGCCGCGCTCTTCATAGGTATAATGGTCCCCGGCGATGGCATAGACCGCGGGTTCGACCATGCCGGCGCCGATGCCGGTCAGGATGCGAAAAAGGATCAGGGCGGCAAACGTTTCCCCCGTCCCCACCAGGGCGGTGGATGCGCCAAACAGCGCGAGGCCGATCAGGAGAACGCCTTTCCGGCTCCAGCGGTCGGACAGGTAGCCCATGAGGGGAGCCGTGACGGCATAGGCGGCGGCGTAGCAGGCGTACAGCAGCCCGCCGGACTCGAGGGGCATGTCCGTCGACGCCGAGATGGCCGGCAGCAAGGGCACGGTGGCAATGGCGTCGAATCCGACGAGAAACGAGCAAAAGGCCAGCATGGGCAGCAGCAGGTTGTTTTTTTTCGCCGTCTTCATGGAAAACATCCTTTCCCTGTTTTTTATTAGTGGATATATTATTAAAAGATTTATAGTTAACCAGTTAATTGAAGGGCACAAAAAACGGCGTCCCAAGCCGAAAAAGAAACTGCCGTGAGGGCGGACGGCAGACTGACACTGTGGCCAGGTCCGGGCGGAGCCTGATCCCGTGGCCAGGGTCTTGCGGAACATGATTCCGTGGTCAGGATTTGGACGACAGCCCGAAGCGCCGGGGTCAGGATTTGCCCGACAGCTTGCGGAGAAGCGAAAGCAGCGCGTTTTTTTCCTCCGGGGACAGGGGTTGAAACCGTCCGGCAATCGCTTCTTCGTAGAGGGGCCATGCCTGCTTGAGGGTTTCGACGCCTTTGGGCGTCAGGTGCACCAGAATCCGCCGCCGGTCCGATGGATCGATCTCCCGGCGGACCATGCCGTTTTTCTCCAGGCCCGCGAGCAGGCCGCTGATGTTGGCGCGGGTAACTTCCATGTCGTCTCCGAGTTCGGAGGGGAGCGCCGGGCGGCCGATGCGCTGCAGCGCGTACAGCAGGCAGAGGCGGCCGAGGGACAGCCCGAGGGGCGCCAGCTTTTCCTCGATGGCGCGGACGTTGGCCAGATTGGCCTTGTACATGGAGAAAAACAGATCGACTTCCGTTTTGGGGTTGAGGAACGGATCGTAGAGAGGAATGGCGGTTCACCCCGGGTCGCGCTCAGGATAATTAATTAATTAACTATTTGTCGACGAAATTATAGCGGGAAGAGAAGTTCCCTGTCAATCCCCTGCATGGAACGGTGCGGCTTGACACGGTTCCACATTTTTCATAAAATCGTGATTGAAAGCAAGCACTTGCATTCAACGGTCATATGGCATTTGTCCAAGGGCTAATCCCTGAATTTTTTATGCATGAATTGAAAGTAAGTGCATGCATACATATAGAACGAAAGGACGTGTTCTGCCGATGGAAGCCGCGCGGGCTTGGTATCTGATGCGCCTGCTGATGGTCACTGTCACGCTGTCCGCGATGACGGCGCTCATGTTCAACATCGTTCTTCCGCAGGTGAGCGAGGAGTTCCGGCTTTCGTACGCGCAGGCCAGCTGGCTCACTTCCGGCTATACCATCATCTACGCCTTCGGAACGGTGATCTACGGAAAGCTGGCCGACCGGTTCAGCCTGAGGAACCTGCTTACCTTCGGGCTTTTGCTGTTTGCTGCGGGTTCGCTTTTGGGGCTGCTTTCCGGCTCATACGGGATGGCGTTGGCGGGGCGGTGTCTGCAGTCGGCCGGAGCGGCTTGCGTTCCCGCGATGGCGATGATCGTTCCGACGCGGTATGTGGAGCCGGAACGGCGGGGCCGGGCGCTGGCCATGACGGCCGTCGGCGTGGCGCTGGGGAGCGCGCTGGCCCCCGCGGTCTCCGCGCTCCTGGCCAGCGTGGCCCATTGGCGCTGGCTGTTTTTCCCGCCCTTGCTTCTTTTGGCTCTGCTGCCGTTTTACCGCAAGGCTTTGGCCGAGGAGCCGAGAAGCGCTTCCGGGCGGTTCGACTGGCTGGGCGGCGGGCTTCTCGGATCCGCCGTGGCCTTGTTGCTGATGGGGGTAACCGGGCGCAACGGCTGGCTGATCCTCGCCGGTCTCGCCGCGCTGGGGCTGTTTGCCGTGCGCGTCCGCTTCGCCCGGGATCCCTTCATCCGCCCCGACCTGCTGCAGAACGGACGGTATTCCCTCGCGCTGGCGCTGGCTTTTCTCATCCACGCGATCGGCACTTCCCTGTATTTTCTCACGCCGAAGCTGTTGTCGGAGATTTACGGGCTGGACGCCGGACTGATCGGATTCGTCATGGTGCCCGCCGCGCTGGCCGCCGCCGTCCTGGGGAGAAAAGCCGGCGCCTTCGCCGACCGGAAGGGAAACGGGGCGTTGTTCCGGCTGGCGTCCGCCTCCCTGATCGCCTGTTTTCTTCTTTTGTCCTCCTTTGTCGGGGTGTCTCCGCTCTGGATATCGGCGATGCTGATCCTCGGCAATGTCGGGCAATCGTTCATGGGCATCGCGATGTCCAACACGGTATCCCGCACGTTGCCCAAGGATCAGACAGGGGTGGGCATGGGGCTGTTTTCCATGCTGGCTTTCATTGCCCAGGGGATGGCCGCGGGGGTTTACGGCATCGCGGTGGAATGGAATGCGGAAGCGAGCTGGAATCCGGTACATCCCGGTCGCGAAGGCAGCCTGTACAGCAATCTTTATTTTTGCCTGGCCGCTTTGCATGGGGTGATTCTCTTTCTTTATCGCTCCCGCTTCAAGGAGGAGAGGCTGGGCGAAAGAGCGGTCTGAACACGCATTTCAAGGCCACGGAAGGTCAAACCGACGCGATATGTGCGGTTTTTCGCATATATTGAAGCTGCGGAAGGCCGAACCGACGCGATATGTGCGGTTTTTCGCATATATTGAAGCTGCGGAAGGCCAAACCGACGCGATCTGTGCGATTTTTCGCACATATTGGAGCTGCGGAAGGCCAAACCGACGCGATCTGTGCGATTTTTCGCACATATTGAAGCTGCGGAAGGACAGACCGACGTGATCTGTGCGATTTTTCGCACATATTGAAGCTGCGGAAGGCCGAACCGAGTCTATCTTCAAATCCATCCTTTTTCCGTCGCCTTCTTCACGGCCTGGTGCCGGGACTCGACCTCCAGCTTCTGGATCGCGGAGGACAGATAGTTGCGCACCGTTCCCTTGGTCAGATAAAGGGAGGCGGCGATCCGGTCCGTCGTCATGCCTTCCGCCGCCAGGCGCAGCACTTCCTGTTCCCGCTCCGACAGCGGATTTTCTTCCCTGGCGAAGAAAAACCGTGCGGCCAGCTCGGGGCTGATCACGCGCTCGCCCCGATGCACCTTACGAATGGCTTCCACAAGATCCTCGATGGGCTCGTCCTTCAGCAGATAGCCGTCCACTTTCAGCTCCGTGGCCCTTTGCAGGTAGCCCGGACGGGAAAACGTGGTGACGATCACGATCCGGCAGCCCAGCCCTTCCCTCCGGACCGCTTCGGCCACGTCAAGCCCGCCCAGGCCCGGCATTTCGATGTCCAGGAGGCAGATGTCGGGGCGCAAGGCCCGGATCGCCTCCAGCGCTTTGTTCCCGTCCGCGGCCTGCGCCACCACCTCGATGTCGTCTTCCAGCTGGATGAGCGACGCCAGGGCGCTGAGCAGCATTTGCTGGTCTTCGGCGATGACGATGCGGATCATGGCACATCCTCCCCTTCAGCGGACGGCACCGAAACCGGAACGGCGAGCGTCACCCGGACGCCGCCCAGGGCCGACGGGCCGACGCGGGCTTCGCCCCGGAGCAGCCGCATGCGCTCCTCGATGGCCGCCAGGCCGTGTCCTTCCGTTTTTTGTGCGCCGGTCATGCCGACGCCGTCGTCTTCGATGTCCAGCCGATACCACCCGTCGGCAAGCCGCTCCGTGACCGCGCACCTTTGGGCTCCGCTGTGTTTTGCGACGTTGGTCAGGCTTTCCCGCAGGGCCAGGGCCAGCATCGTTTCCGTCACCTTGGACAGGGTCGGCCGATGCTCCGCCCGGCGGAAATCGAAATGGATCCCGGCGCTTTCGAGCAGGCTTCGGCCGAGCTCCAGCTCCTGCTCCAGGGACACATGCCGCATGTCCGTGACCAGATCCCGCACCTGCTTGAGCGCGAGGCGGGACGTCCGGATCACTTCCTGCATCTCCCGTTTCGCCCGGGGCGGGTCTTTTTCCATCATGCGCGTGGCCAGCTCGCTTTTCACCTTGATCATGGTCAGCGTCTGCCCCAGGGTGTCGTGCAGGTCCCGGGCCAGGCGGTGGCGCTCTTCTTCCTGGACATAATGGGCGATCCGTTCGCGGGCGGCCGCCAGCTCGCTTTTGAGCGATTCGGACCGTTCCAGGGTGCGCACCACGAAGGGGACGACCAGCTGGATGATCAGAAAAGGCAGCAGGGGCGTCTGGAGAAAATGCAGCGCATCCCGATACACCATATGGCTGGTGAACGGGTACATGGCGGCGAGGGCGGCCAGCCCGGCGGCCAGCTGCTCCCGGGTCCGGACGCGGCCGAGAAAATCGGCGAAGGCGACGGCGAAGAGCAGCATCCACGGCTTATAGTAGATTGCAAACACCGTCATCAGCCCGCAGCCGGCCACGACGACCGCCACAAGCCGCCAGCCCCGGAACCACAGCCCCATAAAGAAGAGGACCAGAAAAAGCGCCAGCAAAAGGAAAGTGCCGGGCAGCCCGACGGGGCTGCCGGCGGAAAGCGCATTGTAGAACAGGAAGACGCACAGGACGATGTCGATGAACAGATAGCGACGGAGCTGATTTTCCGGGTAGAGACGGTACCAGATCTTTTTCATGGCCGAAAAAATTCCTCCGCGGGACCGCTAACGCGCCGCCACCAGCTTCAGCAGCGATTTGCGCGTCCATTCCATGGGACCGAGCCGCATGCGCTCCATCCACCATTTGGCGAACACGGCTTCGGCCAGGCAGACGGCGAGCCAGACGCCGATCACGGACAGGCTGTCCAGCCGGCCTCCCCATCCCAGCCCCCAGCCGTAGAAGAGGCACGACGCCAGAATGTTTTGCAGCACATAGCAGCTCAAGGACATTTTACCGACGGATTCCGCGAAGCGCCATACCTTGAGGTTTTCGCTTTTCTCGACGAGCATGGCGATCAGGGCCATGTAGCCCAGCGACAGGATTGGCGCGAACAGGTAGCGGACGCCCAGATCGAATCCCCCGTTCGGAAAAAAGGTCAGGAGATTCAGCGGCACGCCCAGCCCCAGGCCGATCCGGAGCATGCGGCGGCGGATGCGCCGGCCGCGTTCGCCGGGCGCAAAGGCGCCGGCGCGCATGAGGCGGATGCCCAGGAGGAACAGGATGATGTTCAGGGGGATGACGAAAACGGCCTCGACCCGGAGCACCGCGAAGCTGGACAGACGATAGGCGACCTGCTCCAGCCAGGTGCCTTCCCGGTACAGGGTCGCCACAGGGGCCATGTCGCCAAAGGACAGGTTGGCCCCCATCGCGACCAGCCCAATTTCGAGCGCCACCACCGCCAGCATCACGAGGGCATAGCCGCCGCCCAGGATTTTCAGCACCCGGTGGATCCGCCGGTCGCCGCCCCGCACGATGGAAGCCACAATAATGGCGGTCACGGCGTAGCTCATCAGGATGTCGTATTCCATCACCAAAGTGAAATGGAGCAGACCTTCCACGAGCAGAAACAGGCAGATCCACCGGTACGCGCCGGGCCAGGGGTCGCCGCGCCGCAGGGCCTGGCGATATTTCAGCTCCAGACCGACGCCGAACAGGATGGTGAGCATCCCAAGAAACTTGCCGTTGACAAGGAACAGGACGAGCAGCTGAAGGAAAGCATCCACCGACGTCCACCAAGGCGTTCCGTAGTCAAACAGAAGATTCAGATCTCCAAGGTGGGCGAAAATCCAGATATTGGTCCCCAAGGTTCCGAAAATGGCGAAACCGCGCAGGATATCGAGCAGCCGAATTCGCCCGTGGCTCCTTTCCGCCGTCACGTTTCCCCACTCCCGTTTTTTTGGTCTTTTCGGTTCCCATTGTAATAAGGACGGGTTACGCGGCGGTATTCACGGGCATCATGACTTGGGGATGACAGGTGTCATGAAATCCGCACGGGTTCAGGTTCCATCTGCGACAGCTTGCCGTCCTCCATCCGGTAGACCTTGTCGCAGTAGGACAGCAGCCGCTCGTCGTGGGTGACCATGATCGCCGCCTTGCGGCGGGTTCTCACCGCCCGGGCGATCAGCGAGACCACTTCATGGGCGCGTTTGGTATCCAGGCTCGCCGTGGGCTCGTCCGCCAGGATGACGCCCGGATCGTTCATGAGCGACCGGGCGATGGCGACACGCTGTTTTTCGCCGCCGGACAATTCCTCGGGGTAATTTTTCATCCGCTTGTCCAACCCCAGTTCGGCGAGGAGCTCCACGGCAAAAGCCTTGTCCGCGGAAGTGACTTTTCCCGCCATGCGCTTGACCACCAGCAATTGGTCCAGCACGTTCAGGTAGGGGACCAGATTGGAAGCCTGCATGATGAAGCCGATCTCGCGCAGCCGGATGTCGGACAATTGCCGGTCCGGCAGCGCGGCGATGTTTTGGCCGTTCAAAATGACCTCGCCTTCGGAGGGGTTGAGCAGCGCGCCGGCGATGGACAGGAACGTGGTCTTGCCCGAGCCGGAAGGGCCCACCACGGCCACGAATTCGCCCGGTTCCACCTTGACGGACACCCGGTCGAGCGCCGTGATCTTTTCCGAGCCCGCCTTGTAAAATTTGGACACCGATCTCATTTCCAATCCCTGCGTCATGATTCCACCCTCCCGAGCGCTTTCAGCGGATCGATTTTCACAATCGTGCGGACGGACACCAGCGAACTGAGGAGAGCGATCGCGAGCAGCACGAGGGAATACGCGATGACCCAGTTCGTTTCCAGTTTGAACGGCATGCCCTTGGGCAGGACGGCCGCCGTTCCGAAGGTCAGCAGGATGCCGATGGCGATGCTGATGAGCGACAGGACGAATACCTGGGCGATGACGGCTTTGCCGAGAAATCCGTTTTTGGCCCCGATCGCCTTCATGATGCCGAACTGGTTGGACTTTTGCATCGTGAACACGTAAAAGAAGACCCCGACGATGAAGGCGGAGATCACGAACAGGAAGCCGAGCATCATGAAGATGGTGCCGGTCTCTTCCTTGTAGCCGGCGATGCCCTGGATGGCCTGCGCGCGGGTGACCGTCTCCGTGCCCGGCAGCCGCTGGCTCACGGCATCCGGATCGATGTTTTTGCCTTGCAGCATGATGGCGTTGACGGGATCCTTCAAGCCCTTGTCCGAGCCGGGGGCCGCAAAGGCCAGCTCGCGCCACGTTTCGATGGGAATGAACACGGACGGGACGTGGTTGTAGGTTTGATTTTTGACAAAGCCGACGATGGTCAGCGAAGCCGGCACGCCGTCCAGTATGATGGTGTCGCCCAGCCCGAATCCTTCGTTTTTCATCGTTTCGTTGACGATGGCGAAATTCGGCTCACCGGCGTCCAGTCCGGTGCCTTCCGTCACGGCCGGCTCCAGAAAACTTCCCGGTTCGATGCCGACCAGCGCGATGTCGACCTTGTTTTCCTCCGGATCGCCGCTTTCCTTGACAGCCGATCCCATGATGATGCCCATGGGCGAAGCGGCTTCCACGCTCGGCATCGCGAGCAGATCGGCCTTCAGTTCGCCGGACAGCAGGGACTTGCTCATCGAGGCTTTTGATCCTTTTTGGTAAACGACATAATCGGCGGCCATGTTCTTGAAGGTCGAAGCCGCGAGGTCGGCCAGGCCGTTGCCCAACCCGGACAGGATGAACACGAGCCAGGAGACCAGCACAAGAATGATGCCGATCATGACAAACCGCGTCCTGCTGTGACGCATTTCCTTCAGGGCCAGAAACATGGGCGATCTTCTCCTTCGGCAGAATAAATGACACGCGTGTCAGATTTGCTGCGCTCAAGTGCCGCAACTCAAGCCTTGCCCATTATACGTTTTATCTGACACATATGTCAATTTAAAAATGGTTCAATCGGACTGGCCCGCGCCATCCCGCCACAATTTGAACAAAAGATCGCTCCACTCCGGCAGCGGGATATTCATCCAATTGGGGGTGTTGATCAGATTGATGAAGACGCCCGCCGCGACGGGGAGCGGGATGTCCGGGTTGAGGCGTCCTTCTTCCCGCGCGCGGACCAAAAGCCGCTCGATTTGACGGATCAGCGTGAGGTGGGCCCGCTCCACATACTCCAGGTCCTCGGCCGTGGCGGGGGAATTGGCTTTGTCGATCTTGTGCGCGTAACTGATCAGTTGATGGAAACCCGCTTCCCGCAGATAGATTTTCAGCAATTGTCCCAGGGCTTCCATGCTGTCCGTCTCGTCCACGGCCTCCGCCTGCTGCAGTACGCCTTCCATGATGCGTCTCATGCAGGCGGCGACGATTTCTTCCTTGTTGGCAAAGTATTGGTAAATGGTGCTTCGGGCACCGGGCAGGCGCGTGGACAATGATTTGAGCTGAAATCCCTCATAGCCGTGCTCGAGAAGCATGCGTTTCGCGTGGTCAAGCAGCTCCGAGCGGGTAAAGACGTGCCTTCTTCCCATGCCGTTCACCGTCCTTTTTCGCAGCCTGCCTGATTTCATTGTAACAAAAAATGATCTTGGCATGCGGCAAGAATCAAATTCCCGCGGCCTGGCCTTTGTCCGGTTTTTATTTTACAAGAACTGCGGCTTCGCGGCTTAAGAAATAATGGGGGCACGAATTTCAGGGGGGATCCGTGGTTGTCTCGACAAGCTTTACGATTCGGGCACCGGCGCAAGAAAACATTTGACAAGTCGCCGGAAATCCTTAAGATTAAGAATTGACACTGATAATCGTTATCAACATTGATCCGCAAGGGACAGGATGGAGAGAGACGTGAAAATGAAGCGGTTTGGATGGGGAAGTCTCGTTTTGGCATTGTTTTTGGCGATGGTTCTGGCGGGGTGCTCGGGCGGCAAGTCGAAGTCCGCGGGCGGAAGCGAAACGCCGGCGGCCGCCGCGAAGACGGGCACCGATACCCAAACCGGGGGCTCCCAAGCCGAAGGTGCGGGGGAAAACGCGGATGCGGTGCAGTTTCCCATTGTGATTGAACATGCCTTCGGGCAAACCGTCATCGAGAAAAAGCCCGAGCGGGTCGTGTCGGTCATGTGGGCCAACCACGACGTCGCGCTGGCGCTGGGCGTCGTGCCCGTCGGCTTCTCGGAGGCGAACTACGGCGTCCAGGACGAAAGCGGCCTGCTGCCGTGGACGAAGCAGAAGCTGGAAGAGCTCGGCGTCACGCAGCCGAACGTCTTCCGGGACACGGACGGGCTGGACTTCGAGGCGATCTCCGACGCCGACCCGGACGTGATTCTGGCGGCCTACTCCGGCATCACCAAGGAGGAGTACGAACTGCTCACGCAGATCGCGCCCACCGTGGCCTATCCCAAAGATCCGTGGGTCATCACGTGGCGCGAGCAAATCCGCATGAATTCCGCCGGGATGGGCATTCCGGACAAGGGCGAGCAGCTCATCAAGGACATTGAGCAGCTTCTGGCCGACAAGGCGGCGGAACATCCGCAGATCAAAGGCAAGAAGGCGGTTTTCGCCTACATTTCGCCGGCGGACCTGTCCAGCTTCTGGATCTATCTGCCCCTGGATCCGCGGGCGGGGTTCTTTGAGGAACTGGGCATGGTATTTCCGGAAAGCGCCCAGGCCTATGTGACGCCGGACGCCGGCTTCGCCCTCCAGCTCAGCGCGGAGAATGCCGATGCGCTGAACGGCGCCGACTTTATCGTGACCTACGGCGACAAGGCGCTGCTCCAGGCGCTGCAGGCGGACCCGATCTTCGGCCAGGTGCCGGCCATCAAGAACGGGGCGATGGTGCTGGTCCAAGATAACACGCCGCTGGCGGCGGCGCTCAACCCGAATCCGCTGTCGATCCAATACATGCTGGACGAATACGTGGCGATGATTGTCGAGGCCCTTGAAAAATCCGGCAGCTGAAATGGTGTCCTCCTTCATGGAACGTGGCCGTATTTACCCGAAAACGTTCTTTCCCGTACTCCTTCTCTTTCTGGCGCTGCTGTTGCTGGGAGTGATCGCGTCCATCCTGTTCGGGGCGCGATCTCTTTCCCTGCAGGAAGTCCTGGGCGGACTGTTTAGCGGCGGGGAACTCTATGAATCGAGCGTGGTGCAAAAGCGCATCGTCCGCACCGTTTTCGCCCTGTGCTGCGGGGCGGCGCTCGGCATCGCGGGGGCGCTCATGCAGTCCGTCACGCGCAACCCCCTCGCGGACCCCGCCATTCTCGGCGTGAACAACGGCGCGGCCTTCTTCGTCGTGTGCGGCGTGGCCTTTTTCCAGATGAACACGGCCAGGGAGTACATCTGGTTTGCGCTGGCGGGCGCATTGCTCACGGCGATGTTCGTGCTTGGCATCGGTTCGATGGGGCGGGGCGGCGCCTCGCCCCTCAAGCTCGTGCTGGCGGGGGCGGCCACGAGCGCGGCCCTGTCCTCGCTGGTGACGGCCGTGCTGATTCCGCGCCTGAACGCGATGGAAGAATTCCGCTTCTGGCAGGCGGGCAGCGTCGGCGCCGGCACCTGGGATTCGTTTTACCTGTTGCTTCCCTTTCTCGTGGTCGGGACGATCGCGGCCGTCATCTCCGCCCCGGCGCTGAACGCGCTGGCGCTCGGGGATGAAACGGCGACGGGCCTCGGAGTGAGAACGGCCTTCCTGCGCTATGTCGCGGCCCTGGCGGGCGTGATCCTGTGCGGCGCCACCACCGCGGTGGCCGGGCCTATCGGGTTCGTCGGGCTTTTGTCCGCCCATGTGATCCGCGCGCTGATCGGGCCCGACCTGCGCTATCTCATCCCGATGTCCGCGCTGGCGGGGGCCGTCATCCTCACCGTCTCCGACGTGGCCGGCAGGCTCATCGGCCGGCCCGGGGAGCTGGAGGTGGGGGTGCTGACCGCCTTCATCGGCGCGCCCCTGCTGATCATACTGGCGGTGAAAGCGAAAGTGCGTGCAACATGAGTACGACGACAACGGAGCTGGTCAAACAGGCAAGGATGCGCCACAGGGGTCGATGGGCGGCCGTGACGGCGATATTGGCGGTGCTGGCGGCGGCCCTCTGCTGCGCCATGCTGCTTCTCGGCAACACGATCTATCCCGTCCGCGACGTGCTGGCCGTACTGCTCGGGGAAGAAGTGAAGGGCGCGACCTTCGCCGTCCGGACGATCCGCCTGCCGCGCATGCTGGCCGGGCTGTTCGCGGGGTTCGCCTTTGGCGTTTCCGGTTATGTTTTTCAGACAATGCTGCGCAATCCGCTGGCCAATCCGAACGTCATCGGGATCACGGCCGGTTCGAGCGCGGCGGCCGTTTTCTGCATCATCGTCCTGGGGGCGGGCAAAGCCGCAACCTCCACCGCGGCCGTCATCGCCGGGCTGCTCACGGTGCTCGTCATTTACGGCCTGGCGAGGGGAAGATCGTTTTCCATCGGGCGCATGATCCTGGTCGGCATCGGGATCCAGGCCATGTGCAACTCGGCCATCACCTATTTGCTGCTGATCGCCCAGGAGCACAGTCTTCCCGCGGCGGTGCGCTGGCTGACGGGAAGCCTGAACGGGGTCCGTATGGAGGAGCTGGCCGTGTTGCTCGTTTCCTGCCTGGTCCTGACGCCGGTGATCGTCCTGCTGGGCCGGCCGCTGCAGCTTTTGGAGCTGGGCGAGCAGGCGGCGACGTCCCTGGGCGTGCGGACGGACCGGACGCGGGTGGCGCTCGTCGTCAGCGCCGTGGTGCTCTCGGCCGTGGCCACGGCGGTCACCGGCCCCATCGCCGCGGTGGCGTTTCTGGCCGGTCCCATCGCCGTGCGGCTTGCCGGCACGGCCCGCGCCAACGTCATTCCGGCAGGCCTGGTCGGGGCCGCGCTGGTGCTGGCGGCGGACCTGGCGGGGCAGTTCGCCTTCCCGTGGAAATTCCCCGTCGGGATCCTCACGGGCATCATCGGGGCGCCGTATCTGTTGTACCTCATCGTCCGCATGAACCGGAAAGGGGAGCTGTAAGGATGACAAGCCACGAATTTCGCGCCGAGCGGCTGGTCGCCGGCTACGGAAACAGAATGATTCTGGACGGCATCAGCCTGCAGATCCCCAGCAACAAAATCAGCGTCATCATCGGCGCCAACGGTTCCGGCAAGTCGACGCTGCTGAAAGCCCTGTCCCGGATCATCAAGCCGGTGTCGGGCGAGATCTGGCTGGACGGCAAACCGCTTCGCGCGTACCCGTCGAAGCGCCTGGCGCGGATCATGGGCCTTTTGCCGCAATCGCCCGTCGTGCCGGAAGGGATCACCGTGGCGGATCTGGTGGGGCGGGGGCGTTTTCCCCATCAGCCGCTGTTTGGCACATGGACCAAAAAGGACTACGAAGCCGTCGCGGAAGCGCTGGAGATCATGGACATCGCGGACCTTGCGCACCGGCACGTGGATGAGCTGTCGGGCGGCCAGCGGCAGCGGGTCTGGATCGCCATGGTGCTGGCCCAGCAGACGGATATGCTTTTTTTGGACGAACCGACCACCTTTTTGGACATCACCTACCAAATCGAAATTCTCGACCTGCTGACGGATCTCAACCGCAGGTACGGCAAAACCATCGTCATGGTCATGCACGACATCAATCTGTCGGTGCGTTACGCGGATTATTTGTTCGCCATGCGCGAGGGCAGACTGGTGGCGGAGGGGAAACCGTCCGAAGTGGTCACCAGCGAACTTATCAAAGATGTGTTCGGGCTGGATTGCGTCGTCGTGCCGGATCCCGTGTCGCTGGCGCCTTCGGTGGTGCCGATGGGACGGTATCACAACGGTGCGGAGCCGGTCATGGAAACTTACATGCATGCAGGCACGGGGGCGGGCAGATGAGCGAACGCGACGTTTACGACGTAACGATCGTGGGAGCGGGACCGGCGGGGCTCTACGCAGCTTTTTACGCGGGGCTCCGGGAAATGAAGACGAAAATCATCGAATATCACCCGTTCCTGGGCGGCAAGGTGAACGTCTATCCGGGAAAACTCATCTGGGACGTGGGCGGCCTGGCGCCGGTGACGGGAGAACAGCTGCTGAAGCAGCTGATCAGGCAGGGAACGCTGTTTGACCCCACGGTGGTGCTGGGCGAAAAAGTGACGTCCATCGCCAGGGAAGGGGATGTTTTCACGCTGCATACCGGATCCGGGCAGGTCCATTATTCCAAAACCGTGATCTTGGCCACCGGGTACGGCATCCTGAAACCGGTCAAGCTGCAGATGGAAGGCGCGGAAAAATTCGAAGCGACGAACCTCCGCTACACGGTGAAGTCGATGTCCCATTATCGCGGCAAAACCGTGCTCATTTCCGGCGGGGGCCATGCGGCGGTGGACTGGGCGGACGATCTCGGCGATGTGGCGGGCAAAGTGTACCTGGCCTATCGCAGGGACGAACTGAAAGGCTTTGAAGCGACGGTCTCGAAGATCAAAAAGAAGGGCGTCATCCTGCTGCCGAACACGGTCATGGAGCGGCTGATCCCCACGGCGGACGGCTCGGCCGTCGCGCGCGTCGTGCTGCGCCGGAGCGGGGAAGGGGATGCGGCGTCGTCCGAACTGGACGTTGAACTGGATGTCGACGAAGTGCTGGTTTGCCACGGCTTCGAGTACGACGGCGAGCTTGTCCGGAGCAGCAAGGTCGACATCCGCATGCGGGGCGAGTACTGGATCGACGGCACGCCGCACGGCGAAACGTCGGTGCCCGGCATTTTCGCCGCGGGCGACGTGCTGGGTTACGACGGGAAACTGCACCTCATCGCCGGCGCCTTCCAGGACGCGGCCAACGCCGTCAACCGCGCGAAGAAGTTCATTTCGCCGGAAGCCGAAGACGCCGCCATGGTGTCTTCCCACAACGAACGGTTCGAAGAAAAAAACAAAGAGCTGAAAAAGCTCTTGTTTTAGTGAAGGCATGAATTTGTCTGTCCGCGGTTCAGCGGTTCATTTGAAAACAAACAGAATCAACACCGTGAATGCCGCACCTACGTAAATCCACAGCGAGTTGTCTTTGGCGCACGCCACGACTTTTTTCATGGGCCATTGCACCTCCCTTTGGGCTTCGGTTCTCTGGCGGCTTTTTTTCATTATCAATAAACCAAATTATTGCCCTGTCCTTTAAAATATCGCTTCTGATTTTCAATACGAAACGTTGGGCTGCGGAGTTTCACCAAATCAGTCGGTCATTTTCGGATTGGCAATTTCATGATACCACGCCTGCGGGAAACGTGCCATTTGTGTTCCGGACAAAAAAGCCGATGAACCGCCGGTTGGGCATGGGCATATAATACGGCAGACTTTGGTCAAAGGAGCATGGCCCATGTACGTCAACCCGTATTACGCTTCCTTCTTCCCGTATCCGGCCCATGCACCGGAGGCTTGGCAATTTCAGCCCGCGCCGGAGGACTGGCCGTATTCACCGGCGCCAGACGGCTGGCCGCCGGTTTCTTACCTCCCCCGGGCACCGGAGGGCTTGTCTCCGGACCAGGGGGCGCCGCAGGACTGGCCGTCGGCTTCGCTTCTCCCCGGAGCGCCGCAAATCTGGCCGCCGGCCTTCGGAGGGTGGAATTCCGTCTATCCCGGTCTGGAGGGGGACGGCTACCCGCCGGAGGAGACGCGGAACCCCATCGTTGAAGGGCAGGACCAGGGCGGAAAACCGTTCGTGATCGACATCGAGGAAGCCGCCAAGCGGAATACGAATTTCCGGACGGTGATATGGACGGGGAAACATCTGCAGCTGGTGCTCATGAGCATCGGCGTGGGCGGCGACATCGGTCTGGAGATGCATCCGAACGTCGACCAGTTTATCCGCATCGAGCAGGGGCACGCGCTGGTGCGGATGGGGGAACGCCGGGACCGCCTCGATTTCGTGAGGCGGGTGTCCGACGACGACGCCATCGTGATTCCCGCCGGGACGTGGCACAACGTCACCAATATCGGGCTTGTTCCCCTGAAGCTGTACACCATCTACGCGCCGCCCGAGCATCCGAAGGGCACGGTGCACCGGACCAAGGCCGAGGCCATGGCCGAGCACCGGTGACGGGCCTGGCGGAATGGCCGCCGGGATGGCGGGACCGCTCAACGACGCCCAGGGATTTGCCGTTCTCGCCGCATAGCGCTCCGGATGGAGCGCTATGCGTTTTTTTGCGGATGCCCCGAGAATTCCCGCGCAGGTTCGTCGGAACGGACTCTTTTGACCGTATGGATGCCGGGGTTCGGCGAAATGTTTCGGCGGGTCTGGACATCCAGCGGAATGTCATTCAAGCTATTCTGTAGAAAAAGGAGGTTTCCCCATGGAAGCGATGGCAACAACAGCCAAAAAGAAAAAGCCCCTGACGCCCAACCGCGCGTGGATGTTGGTCATCCTGGGGGGATTGCTGGAAGTCGTCTGGGCGTCCGGCTTCAAATACGAGCAAATTCCGGTCATCATCGTGATCGCCGCCCTGCTGGCCAGCTTCGACCTGATCATCCGGGCCTCGAAAGTGCTCCCGGTCGGAACGGTGTATGCCGTGTTCGCGGCCATGGGCACGGTGGGCACCACCGTCGTCGAAGCCGTGATGTCCGGTGGCATCCGGCCGGTGAAGGTCCTGATCCTCCTGCTGCTATTGCTGTGCATTGTCGGGCTCAAGCTGACCGGAGACATGGAGAGCGGCGGCAAGCCGGCCAGGGCCAGGCCGGCGGGGGAAATGGAGGCCGGAGACAGGAGCGACGCGGACTACACGGCAGGAGACAGGGGGTAATGCGCCATGGCGTGGTATTTGCTGATCGCATCGGGGCTTCTGGAAGTGGTCGGCGTCATTGGCATCAAGCGGGTTGCGGAAAAAAACAACGTGATCAATAACGTCATTCTGTTCGGCGGGTTCATTGCCAGCTTCCAGCTGCTGCTCCGGGCGCTGGAGACGATCCCGCTGTCGACGGCCTACTCCGTCTGGACGGGGATCGGCACGGTGGGCAGCGCCATCGTGGGCATGCTGTTCTTTCGCGAATCGAAGGCGCCGCTGCGGCTGCTTTGCATCGCGGGCGTCGTCGCGTGCATCGTGGCGCTGAAGCTGCTGGAAGGGTGAGGCGAAAAGGCGGTATCCCGGGGATTCGGCCGGACGGCCGCTTCCCGTTTCCGCGGCGTGCTCTTATCCGGGACGGTCAATGACATACGACGTGATTCCCCGGATTTTCGCGTCTTTCGCCGAGCCGGCAAATACATATACGTCGCAGAACGACCGGTGCCCGCCGTCGGCATACTTGACGACGCCGCAGACGGCCCCCGTCTTTCCGTGGGTGAGGATGTGGCGGATTTCAAGCTCCACGGCGGGCCGATCGTGCAATTGCCGCACGGCGTCCGCGAACCCGGCTTTGCCGATGATTTTGCGGCCGCCGGCGAATTCCCATTCGACGTTGTCCGAGACACATCCCGTCACATGCGCGATGTCGCCCTGGACTGCGGCCATGGTGAAGTCCCTGAGCTGCGCTTTTTTTGGCGCGTTGCCGCAATCATCCGGGCAAATGACGCGGATGCCGGCCGGCTTGCGGTTTTCCATGGAAATCACCCATTCGATTGGTTCATCAGATCGCGATGCTTGCGGCGCATGATTTCAATCGCGTGGGCCACATCCCGGTCCGACCGGAGATATACCGAGACCCAGCCCGAGTCGGGAAAAATGTGATGGGGCTCGGCCATGCCGGCCGCGACAAATTCGTCGCGCAACGGCCTGGTCAGCGGTATGTCGCACAGCGCGTCGCCGTGCAGGTGTCCGATTTCCTTTCCCCTGCAGCGAAACTCGATCCCGCCGAAGCGGTGCGGCGCCTGCGTCACTTCCGGCCAGGCGAGCACCGCTTCGGCGATTTTTTTACCGGCCTGCATGGACATCGCGTATCCCTCTCTTGGATCCATTATAGCATGGAGGCGCCCCGTCCCAGTTCCCGCAGCCAGGCCTCAAGCGCGGCGCCGACTTCGTCCGGGGCGTCTTCCTGGGGATAGTGGCGGCCCTGGACGGCGACTTCCTTCTGGGCCGGCCACGATCGGCAAAATTCGACGTGTTCGGGCGGCAGCGTGCCGGGCACGGCGCGGACGAACAGCTTGGGAATGCCGCTGCGCGCCATCCATTCCCCGCAGGCGTTGACGATTTCCGCCACGTCGGCCGGTTCGCCGTCAAAGGGAAGCTGCCGAGCCCAGGCCAGCATGGGCCGCCTTCCCTCGCCGGGTTCCGCGAACGGCCGGCGGTACTCGGACGCTTCCTCTTCGGTGAGCTTGCGCATGATCGTCAGCGGCAGATTGACCTCGATAAACGAATTTTGCTCCAGCACCATCGTTTCGCCTTCCGGGGAACGAAGCCTCTGAAAAATGGTGCGGCCGGGTTCGGGAATATCGTCCCAGCTTCGGGGTTTTATGATTCCCTCCATGTACGCGATGCCCCTGACACCGTCGGGGTGGCGATACGCCCAGTCAAACCCGAGTACCGCACCCCAATCGTGCACCACGAATATCACGTTTTGGCGAACGCCCAGTTTTTCAAGCAACGCATCCAGATAACGCCTGTGTTCGACATACGTGTAGGAATCGGGCCCGCTCTCCGGCAATTTGGCGGAATCCCCCATTCCGATCAGGTCGGGCGCGATGCAGCGGCCGTAGTTCATTGCGTACGGAATGATGTTGCGCCACAGATAGGACGAAGCGGGGTTCCCATGCAGAAAGACGATCGGGTCCCCCTGCCCCTCATCGATATAGGCCATCCGGACATCAAAAACATCTGCAAATTTTTTTGCGAATTTCATCACAAACCTTCCTTTCCATACCTGGAACTTGTAAACCATTGACGTACAACAGGACAAATGTTTGCAAGCACTTACTTTCATAATGGGCAAAAAAAGACGCTAGGGCGTCAGCGCCCTGGCAAACAGCCGGACGCTTTCCTCGATAAAGGAGGGCAGTTTCTTCTCCTGCGGTTCGAATTTGGTATCCAGACTGCTGACGAAAGCGCCGTAATTCATCCACATGAAAGACAACGCCGTCATCTCGGGGTTGGGCGTGACCGCTTTTTTCTTCTCCACCATGTCCGTCAAATACCGGGTGAGCAGGTCCCGGAGAATGCGGGGATGGCGTCTCATTTCTTCGTACACTTCTTCGGGCAGCTTGCTGCTTCCCTTGAGCGCGATGGAAAGCAGCTTGCGGTTCCGGTTCATGATCCGGTGGTAGGTCTGGCTGATGAGGAGCAGGTCCGCATGCAGATCGCCCGTCAGCGATTCGTTGAACAGGGAAGTCATCTCGTCGCCGTAATGGTAGGTTTTCACCGCCTGCTCCAGCAATTGCTGTTTCGAACCGAAATGCCTGAACAGCGTGATTTCGTTGACGCCCGCCGCCGCCGCGATTTCCTTGGTGGTCGTGCCGTCGTATCCCTTTTCGGCCATCAGGTCGATGGCCGCCTCCATCAGCCTGGTTTTGGTGGATTGGGTTTTGTCCATGACGTCTCCTTGCCGCGCGAAGAAATGAAAGTATGTGCTTGCATTCATGGAACATTTTAACGGCACCCCATCCATTTGTCAAGGTCCGCCTTTCCGCATCCGGCAAGGCAGACGATTTTCTTCGGCACCGGCGGCGATGGGGAAGCGTGCGCGATGCGGGTTCGGGCGACGGCAACCGGGCGAAGGCCGCTTCACACGTCCGCCAGCATGACGCCCAGCGGGCTGTTTTCGGCGATGATGTCCTGCAGCGCATAGACGGAAATCGGAAACATCGGGAATCCCGCCGCATACGGCGCGATTTCGTACAGCTGAAAATAGACCACCAGCGCCTTGTCGGCAATGTAGTAATCCTGGTCGGGCCGGATCGCGGTGAACTCGCCGAGGGTGGGAAAATCGCGCTGCCGGATCTGTTCGCGGATATTGGCGGAAATGCGCGCGACATACGGGCTCCCCGGCTTGAACAGATCGCCGAGCCCGTATGAACGGCCGGTGGCCACGGAGAACGTCAGCGACCCGGCGAAGGTCATGCCGTGCGCCATCGGCGGGGTGTAGGCGTAGTTGACCTGGATCAGGCTGAGCACGCCCCGCTCGTTGCTTTTGATCTCGTAATAGCCCTGCATTTCCGTATTCCCCTGGATTTGCACGGCCAGCTGTCTGCGGACCAGCTCCCGCGTCTGCTCCGCGATCGTCTGGTTGATGCGCACCTGCGCGTCGCGGTTGGCAAGCCCCGTCGCCTGGGGGAAATAAATCTCCACGTTCGGCGCGCGATGCGCCATGGTTTCGATGCGCACGGGGAATTTTCCCGTAACGGCGGCCATAAATCCATCATCCTTCCCGGTGGGATCGCGGACCGGACGCGGCGGACGTTGCCGGGCGCCCCTCCTCCGCTTCTCTATGCCGGGAAAATGGAGATTATGCCGTAAATCTCCGGGGAAACCACCTAAAAAATCTACAAAAAATCATAATATACGGGTTGTTCCCCCGCAATTTGAAAACCCTTACAATAAATATGTCCTGTGTATCCTGTTGAGCAAAGGGGATATCCATGCGAACGTTGTGGACTTGGGTGAAACGGTTCGCGCTATGGTTTGACAAATTCTTCGAAGCCTTCGCCCTGACGGCGCTGGCCGCGATGACGCTGATCGTGACCGTTCAAGTCATCACGCGAAAACTGTTCAACTTCGTATTCCATTGGTCGGAAGAAATCACGCTCCTGCTCCTCATCTATTACGGCTTTATGGGAGTTGCCATTGGTTTTCGCGAGCATCTTCACATCGCCATGGAGTCCTTCTCCAAGCTTTTGCCCAAGTGGTTCCAACGCGCGCTCGACAAGATCATCCCGCTGAGCATCATTCTGTTTGGCATCTTCATGGTCAGGTACGGCTGGCAGTTCACCCAGCTGATGTATCCCAACAAGCTGCCCGCCACCGAATGGTCGGTCAGCGTGCAATATGCGATCATGCCCATTTCGGGGGTCATGACCATCATCTACGGTTTTCTCCAGCTGATTGGCATCAATACGGTGCGCCACAAGGAAACGGAGGATGAACTGCCAGAATGAGCTCTACAATGCTGGCCCTGATCCTGCTGTGCGTCACGTTTGTCGGTCTGCTCCTGCTGCGCTTTCCGATCGCGCTCGTGCTGGCCGCATCCACGATTGTCGCCGCATCGGTGGTGGACCTGCCGCTGGCCGCCATCGGTCAGCAAATGGTCCAGGGGCTGAACTCCTACACGCTGCTGGCCATTCCCTTCTTCATTCTGGCCGGCCATATCATGAGTGAAGGCGGTCTCGCCGTACGGCTGGTCAATCTGGCCCAGCTCTTTGTCGGCATGATCCGCGGCGGCCTGGCCATGGTCAACTGCGTGGCGTGTCTCCTGTTCGGCAACATTTCGGGTTCGGCGGCCGCCGACGCGTCCTCCGTCGGGTCCGTCATGATCCCGATGATGAAAAAGAAAAACTACGACGCCGACTTCACCGTGGCGCTCACTTCGGCTGCGGCCATCCAGGGCGTCGTGATGCCGCCCAGCCACAACATGATCATCTACGCCGTGGCGGCCGGCGGCGTGTCCATCTCCGCCCTGTTCATGGCGGGCGTGGTTCCGGCCTTCATCATGCTGATCGCGCTGATGATCACCGCCTATTTCATCGCCAGGAAACGGGGCTACGAGAAAGCCGAACCCGTGCCGCTCCGGGAAGTCCCGCGCATCATCCGTGACGGTTTTCTGTCGCTCATGACCGGTGTCATCATTCTGGGCGGGATTTTCACCGGCTGGTTCACGGCCACCGAGTCCGGAGCGATTGCCTGCGTGTACGCCTTTATCCTGACGTTCTTCGTCTACAGGGATTTGCCCCTGCGGCACTTCATCGTCATCCTGGGAAAGACGTTCCGGACCGTTGCGATGGTGTTTTTCCTGATTTCGACTTCCCAGGCCTTCGGATGGATCCTGAGCTATCTGAAAATCCCGCATATGGTCACGGAAATGTTCCTGTCCATTTCGGACAATCCGTACATCATCATGCTGCTGATCAACATCCTGCTGCTGCTCCTGGGCGCGCCGATGGACATGGCTCCGCTCATCCTGATCATGACGCCGATCCTGTACCCGGTCGTCACGTCGATCGGAATCGACCCCGTTCACTTCGGCATCATCATGATCCTGAACCTGGGCATCGGGCTGGTCACGCCACCAGTGGGAACAGTGCTGTTCGTCGGCTGCGCGATAGGCAAGGTGACCGTGGAAGCCGCATCAAAGGCGCTCATCCCTTTCTTCTTCGCGCTGTGCGCCGTGCTCATGTTCATCACCTATGTGCCTGAAGTCGTGATGTGGCTGCCCAACATGATGGCGGGGAGGTGATGTGCGCTGCCGGGCATCTAAAATAAATGCAACAATTTATAAAAATTCCCTTATTACGAATGAATACGCTTACCATTTATAATCAAAGTGGTTAAATTTTTTTTAACCAAGGGGGAGGAAAAAACGTGTCGAAGAAGAACATATTCCTTGCAGGGCTCGTGATCGCGCTTGTCGGCGCGTTGCTGGCGGCCTGCGGTCAAAAAAGCTCGAACCCCGCATCCAGCCCGAGCCCCTCGAGTTCTCCGAGCCCGTCCGCTTCCCAGTCGGAAGCTCCGAAGTCCGAAGGGCCGAAATACACGTGGCGTCTGGCGGAAACGCATCCGGTCGAGCACCCGACGACAAAGGCCGACAAGAAGTTTGCCGAGCTGGTCCACGAATATTCGGGCGGCCGGATCACGATCGACGTGTTCCCATCCGCGGCTCTGGGCGAGGAGAAGGCCGTTATCGAGCAGGTGCAGCTGGGCTCCATCGAGTTTACCCGCGTCAGCACCAGCCCGATGGGCGAATTCAACCCCGATTTCGGCGTGTTCAGCCTGCCGTACATTTTCGACAGCGACGATCATATGTGGGCTTTCCTGAGGGGCGATTACGGCAACAAGCTGCTGCAAAGCCTTGAAAATTCCCGGCTGGTGGGCCTGGCGTACTACACGGCGGGGGCCCGCAACTTCTACGCCCGCAAGCCGCTCAACTCCATCAATGACCTGAAGGGCATGAAGATTCGGGTCCAACAAAACAAATTGAACATCGAAATCATGGAAGCGCTTGGCGCCAGCGCGACGCCGATGGCTTACGGCGAAGTGTACAGCGCCCTGCAAACGGGAGTCATCGACGGCGCCGAGAACAACTTCCCGAGCTATCATACCAGCCGGCACTATGAAGTGGCGCCGTACATGATCCTGGACGCGCATCAGCGCGTTCCGGAAGTGTTGCTCATCTCCAAATCCGTCTGGGACAAACTGAGCGACGAAGACAAGGACATCATCAGAAGAGCGGCGCAGGAGTCCATCGACTATCAGATTGAGGAGTGGGCGAAAGCCGAAAAGGAATCCGAAGAAGCGGTCCGTGCGGCCGGTGCCACCATCGTCCCGGTCGACGACCTCAAGCCTTGGCAGGAAGCGGTCAAGCCGGTCATCGAACAATATCGTTCGCAATACAACGATGTCCTGAATACGATCGACGCCGCCCGTCCGTAATTTCGAAAGGCACAGAAAGAAAAGGCACAGAAAGAAAAGAAAAGGCACAGAAAGAAAAGAAAAGGATTGCGGCCGCAATCCGCGGAAGGATTGCGGCCGTTCGAAACAAGCGAATGAGGCTCCGGAAGGGCTTCCATTCGTCTTTTTGTCTTTGAAGGGGAAAGGGGGGCGGAGCCCATGCATCGCACGCTGCTGGACGCCTTTCTGCGCAGGATTCTTTTGCTCGACCACCGGCTGTCGGTCAGACTGCTGGTGTTTTCCGCGGTCCTCATCGTCTTTCCGCTGCTGACCGTCGGCATCATTTCCTACCAACAATCCCAGAAAGTGCTGGAACAGAAATCCCGGGAGTCCAGCTGGCAAATCATCGGGCAGGTCCAGCACTACATTGAAGACTATTTCCGCGATTTCGAAATCGCCACGCTGAAAATTGTCAACCACCCCGACACCATTGCCTATCTACGGCAGGAAACCATTAATGCCGGCGGAATGAACGAATCCCTGCGCCGCGACGTGCGCATCGTGCTCATGAACGCCTCCTTTTCCCGTTCGGATATCGCCAATGTCACCATCGTGCTCAACGACGGACAAAAAATCAGCGCCCAGGAATCCGACTACAACGAGCTGTTCCGGATCGAAAGGGAGTACTGGTACCGTTCCATCCCGAACACGGGGGAAGCGATGCTGTTCAGCCGGGTCATCCAGTGGAACAACCGTCTGGAACCGGTCATCACCATCGTCAAACGCTTCGTCAGTCCGCAGACCCTCGAACCGTTCGGACTTTTGCTGATCGACGTCAACTACCGACGGCTGGAAGAAGTCACGAGAAAAGTGCAGCTTGGGGATTCGGGGTTTCTGTTCATCCTGGACGAACGGGGCCGTTACGTTTACCATCCGCAGAGCGACCGGATCGGCACGCCCGTGGGCGATGACATCCTCCGTCTCATGCGGAACGAATCGGCCGGCTCGTTCGTTACCGGAGAGGAACAGAAAAGCCTGCTGACTTACAGCTTCTCGCCGGACTTGAACTGGTGGATCGTCATCTCGATCCCGTATGATGAACTTACGAGTCCCATCAACTATATCGGCAAGACAATTCTGACGACCGTCATCATCTCCCTGGCGATCGCCTACCTGCTCGGAGCCGGTTTTGCCGCCAGCCTGATCCGGCCCATCCGGCATCTGATGCAGTACATGAAAAGGGTGGAGATCGGTGATTTCTCCGGCAAAGTGGAAGTGAAATACAATGACGAACTCGGGATGCTTTCCCACGGGTTCAACAAGATGGTGGAACGGCTGTCCGAGCTGCTCAACGAGATCTATTTCTCCCGCCTGCGCGAAACGAAAATGTCGCTCAGGCAGAAGGAAACGGAGCTCAAGGTGCTGCAGTCGCAGATGAATCCGCACTTTTTCTACAATTTCCTGGACACCATCCGCGGCATGGCCATGGACAGGGACATGGACGACATTGCGCAAATGGCCGCTTCGCTGGGAAAGATCCTGCGTTACAACCTGAAAAACTCTTCGCCGGTGGTGACGCTGAGAGAGGAACTGGATATTTGCGAGCAGTATCTGAGCATTCAGAAGTTCCGGTTCGAGGAAAAACTGAATTATTGCATCGACGTTCCGGAGTGGGCGAAGAATCAGTACGTGGCCAAATTTTCCCTGCAGCCCATCGTCGAAAACTGCATCGTCCACGGTCTGGAACCGAACGACAAGCCGACGGAAATCCGGATTACCGCGAAAATGATGCGCAAGGGCATGATGTCCGTCATCATTGCCGACACCGGCGTGGGCATCGACGCCCTGAAGCTGGCCCGGTTGCGCAGGCAGTTGAGCGAAGACCGGGATATCACCGCCGGAGGCGAGCATATCGGCGTGCTCAACGTCCACCAGCGAAACCGGAACCTGTTCGGCGAGGAGTTCGGCGTTACCGTCCACAGCGAAGCCAACAAGGGCACCGAAGTCCAGCTTCTGCTTCCTTGCTCCGAAGACATCATCTCCGAAGACACCATGGAAACCGTGCCGTCGGGAGGAGGGTTTGCGGATGAACTCCATTCTTCTTGTGGATGACGAACGCTGGGTCAGAACGGCGCTTCGCAAAACCATCGAAAAAACCGAACTTCCTTTTCAGATGGTCCATGAGGCGGCGAACGGGCTGGAAGCCCTCGACTGGCTGAAGCACAACCGGGTGGATCTGGTGCTCACCGACGTGCGCATGCCGGTGATGGACGGACTCGCCATGATGCGGCAACTGCTCCTGGAGGAACGGCATACGGCGGACGTGATCGTGGTCAGCGGGCATGACGATTTCAACTACGCCCAGCAGGCGCTGCGGCTCGGGGCCATCGATTATCTGCTGAAACCGGTGGAAACGGAGGAAATGCACCGGTGCCTGAGCGGCTGGCTGCAACGGAGGGACAGCCGCCGAGACAAGGCCGGCACCAGCATCGACTCTGAAGCCGAAGACGAGTACTCTTCCTGGGAAATGCTGTCTCCCGTCGATCAGGTGATCCGGCTCGTGCACGAGGCCCTGCCAGGGGAAATCACGCTGAAAGAGGCGGCGGAGCGGGTGCATCTCAACGCCTGCTACCTGAGCCAGCTCTTCAAGCAGAAAACGGGGAAAAATTTCGTGGAGTACGTCACAAGCCTGCGGATGCAGGAGGCGGAAAAGCTTCTGTCCCGCACTTCCCTGCGGATCTACGAAATCGCCGAGCGGCTGGGCTTCTGCGACATCTCGCACTTCAGCAACATGTTCAAGAAATACAGCGGCTATACGCCCTCCGAGTTCCGCAAGCGCCAGATGGCGGCTTCACGGATGTAGCGGTCTTGTCCGCCCGATCCAAAAGGAACGCAGGAAAATCTAAAAACGCCGGTCTACCGGTTTCCGTCCGGTTCCCTTAGAATGTGTGAAAGCGATTGCATTATTGTATGTGCCGGGAGGGAATTGACAAAATGTCAACTCAGGAAACGAAACAGCTCTGGTCGGTCCGCATGGCCGACGCGTATATGGCGAGACATCCCGACCTTTCCGACGAATGGTCGCACGAATACGGCGTCGTGCTGAAAGGCGTCCTGGAAGTGTGGAAGCAGACAAGGGACGACAAATATTTTGATTACATTTACAGAAGCATTTCTCCCCTGGTGAATGAAAAAGGAGAGATTCGCGGGTACGATCCGGAAGACTATGTTCTGGACAACATCAACAGCGGGAGGCTGCTGATTCCGCTTTACGACCGGACGGGGGAGGAACGCTTCCGGAAGGCGGCTTTTCGCCTGAGGGACCAGTTCCGCACCCATCCGCGCACGAGCGAAGGCGGTTTCTGGCACAAGCCGGTGTTCCCGCAGCAGATGTTTCTGGACAGCTCCTATATGGCTTTGCCGTTCTACGCCGAGTTCGGGGCGAAGTACGGGGAGCCGGAAATTTTTGACGATGCGGCGAAGCAGATTCTGCTTCTGGCCAAATACACGCGGGACGAAAACACGGGCCTGCATTGCCACGGGTGGGACGAAACGAGGACGCAGTTCTGGGCCGATCCGAAAACGGGCCGCTCGCCGAGCTTCTGGGGCCGGGCGATGGGCTGGTACGCGATGGCCATGGCGGATGTGCCGGATGTCCTGCCTGCGGATCACCCGCAGCGGGAGAACATTTTGCAGGTGTTCGGCAATCTCATGGCCGCCCTGGTCAAGGTGCAGGACCCAAAAACGGGGGTATGGAACCAGATCGTGGACCGCCCGGCCGAAAATGGGAACTATCCCGAGGCTTCCGCCTCCTGCATGTTTGTGTACGCCCTGGCGAAGGGGCTGCGAATGGGGTATTTATCCTCCGAATTTCGGAAGGCCCTCGACACCGCGTACGCGGGCGTCCTGAAGCAGTTCGTCGCGGAGGATGTGGACGGCGTGCCGGTGCTCAGGGGCACGTGCAAGACGGCGGGACTCGGGCTGAATCCCCGACGGAACGGGACTTTCGAGTATTACGTCAGCGAACCGGTGGCCGACGACGATCCCAAAGGCGTGGGCGCGTTCATCCTGGCCGGCGTGGAAGTGGAGCGGCTGGGCTGAACCCGCGGCTTGGCCGGCCGGCGCACGCCTTGGCTCCCGGATGCGGCGATCCGCCGCATCCGGGATTTTTTATGGATATCCGATCCGCCGTCAGCCTGCCCGCTGCCAGCCTTCCCGCGCCTCAACCTGCTGGAATCGGATCGTCCGGAAGCCGGATGCCGCGCCAGGCGATGACCTCGCATTGGCCGAAGGAGTTGTCGCCCGTCGCGACTACCGTGCCGTCGGTTTTCAGGCCGACGGTATGGGCGCAGCCCGCCGCGACGGCCACCAGATCGTGCCAATGTTCCACGTCGCATTGGCCGAAAGTGTTGTCCCCCGCCGCAACCGCCGTCCCGTCCGCTTTCAGGCCGACGGTGTGCAGGCTGCCCGCCGCGACGGCCACGAGATTCCGCCAGGCGTCGACGTCGCATTGGCCGTGCGAGTTTGCGCCCGCCGCGACGGCCGTTCCGTCCGATTTGAGCCCAACCGTGTGCAGGTAGCCCGCGGACACCGCGGCGATGTCGCGCCATCCGCGCACCTCGCACTGGCGGAATCGGTTGTTTCCCGTTGCGACCGCCGTTCCGTCCGCCCGCAAGCCGACCGTATGCCAGTCGCCCGCCGCCGCCGCCACGATGTCCCGCCAATCGCCCACCTCGCATTCCCCGTCCCGATTCCGGCCTGCGGCCACCACCGTGCCGTCCGCTCTCACCCCGATGGTGCGACGCCACCCTGCCGCGACGGCCACGAGATCGCGCCAACCGCCCACGTCGCACTGGCCGTGCCGGTTCCAGCCCGCGGCGACCGCCGTCCCGTCCGCCTTCAGGCCGACGGTATGGGAATGCCCCGTATTGGTGGCCATGTGGACGTTGCCTGCCGCCACCGCGACGATGCCCCGCCAATCGCCCACGTCGCATTGGCCGCACCGGTTGTCTCCCGTGGCCGCCACCGTCCCGTCGGATCGGACGGCGACGGTATGGCGGCGTCCCGCCGCGAGGGTGACTCCGGGGGTTTTTGGCGCAAGATGGATCATTTTTTCCTCCATGTCTTACCGACTGTAAAAATCAGGGTTATTGTAAATTTCCGCCGACTCGCCGTCAATGCCGGGAGATTTTCAAAGGTTTTTTGTAAGAAAATATATCATCCATTGGCGGTTTTTGTGAAAAAAACAGCGTGAATGGGCTGAAGTTTTACGTTATTCCAAGGAAATCCAGGCTAAAATGGTTATATAATATGACCGAAACTACAGTGTGATGTAAATATATCTAACATAATGATTGGATGCCAGCATCACAATGGCTTGAAAATCCGACAAGGAGGGGGCGGCATGGAGAACCAGGGTTCCAATGGAGTTCTTTTGCGCACCGTGGGACTGACCAAACGCTTCGGTTCCCTGGTCGCCAACCAGGGCATCGACCTTGCCGTGAAAGCGGGAACCATCCACGCCGTGCTGGGAGAGAACGGGGCGGGCAAAAGCACGCTGATGAAAATGCTGTACGGCGTCTACAAACCGGACGGAGGCGAGATTTACATGGACGGCCGTCCGGTCACGCTCCATCCGCCGTCCAGGGCGCGGGAGAAGGGAATCGGCATGGTGTTCCAGGATTTCCGGCTGATTCCGGCGATGACGGCGCTGGACAACGTCGCACTTGCGGCTGGCAGCGGGTGGCGTTTCCGCCGCGGCTCCCTGCGCGAACGGATGCTGGAAATTTCCTCGAAATACGGACTCTCCGTCAACCCGGACGTCCCCGTCTGGCAGCTCGACCTCGGCCAGCGGCAGCGGCTCGAGATCGTGAAAACGCTGATGGCGCCGAACGTCCGGCTCATCATTTTCGACGAACCGACGAGCGTGCTGGTGCCGCAGGAAGTGCGGGCGTTCCTGGACATGCTGGGCCTGTTGCGCAAGGACGGATTCGGCATCCTGCTGATCACGCACAAGATCGACGAGGTTCTGGCGTGCGCCGACGAGGTGTCCGTGCTGCGAGCCGGCCGGCTGACGTACCGGGCGGAACGGGACGAAGGATGGACCGCGGAAAGGCTGGTGTCCGCCATGCTGGGGGAAAGGACGCCGCAACCGGTGACAAAGCGGGATCGGGCCGGCAAACGTCCGACGGAAGAGGCACGGCGTTCCGGGCATCCGTCCGAAGAAGTCCCGCGCCCGGAGTCTCGGTTTGCGGACATGCCGCCCGAAGCGGTTTCGCGTATGGAGCATCCGTCCGAAGAAACCTCGCACCCCGGGTGTCCGTCCGAAGGGCCCGGGGAAGTCCTGCGTCTGGAAAACGGCGCCATCGCGGGCGACCACGGGGAACTGGTGCTGGAATCCGTCCATCTGACGCTGCGCCGGGGGGAGATCACCGGCGTCGCCGGCATTTCCGGCAACGGCCAGCGGGAGCTGGCAGAGGCGCTGTGCGGCCTGCGCAGGCTGAAGCGCGGAACCGTGACGATCGGGGGCAAGCCGGTCGCCGGCGGGCCGCGGGCGTTTCTGGAAGCCGGCGTCGCCTGCGTGCCGGAAGATCCGCTGCGGGAATCGGTGGTTCCGGGGTTCACCATCCTGGAACACATGGCCCTGGAAGGCATTCCGCTGCGCCGCCGGCGGATGGGCATCGACTGGCGGCATGCCCGGGAGGCGCTGGAGGCGAGCGAAGAAGCGCGGGCGTTGAACCTGGCGGAGGCCGGCCGCCGCGCCGACCGTCTTTCGGGCGGCAACGTCCAGCGCATGGTGCTGGCCCGGGCGCTCATCCGCAAGCCGCGGGTGCTCATCGTCAGCTACCCGAGCCGCGGACTGGACATCGGCACCGTCCATGCCATCCAGCGGCAGCTGATCGGGCTGGCCGAAAGCGGAACGGCGATCCTCCTGTTTTCGGAAGATCTCGACGAACTGTTCAAGCTGTCGGACCGGCTCGTGGTGCTGTTCGGCAAACGGCTGCTGGGTCCCTACGATCCCGCCGAAACGGACGCGTTCCGAATCGGGGAGCGGATGCTGCGGGGTGAGACGGCATGAAGACGGAAGCCGACCTTCTGCCGTTGTCGCCGCAGGCTGCGCGGGCCGTCGGCAGGCTTCGTCCGGCCCGGAAGATCGGAAGACAGATCATTGTTATTCTCGCTCCGTTCGTGCTGTACGGCCTGTTTTTGCTGTACAACGGCGTCAACCCCTGGGAGCTGTACGTGTCCATGGTCCGGTCCGCTTTCGGCGACTGGTTCGGTTTCGGGGAGACGCTGATCAAGGCGACGCCGATCCTGCTCACCGGGCTGGCCGCGGCGCTGCCCGCCCGGGCCGGCCTCATCAACGTCGGCGGCGAGGGGCAGCTGGCGATCGGCGCGCTGTTTGCCACCATGGCCGCCGTGTGGCTGCTGGACGCCCTCCCGGCGGCGGCCGGCATTCCGCTGATGCTGGTTGCCGGCGCCCTGGGCGGGGCCCTGTGGGCCGGCGTCACCGCCCTGCTGAAGGTGGCGGGGCGGATCAACGAGACGATTGCCAGCCTGCTTTTGAACTATGTGGCCGTGTTTTTGGTCGGCTATTTCGTGCACGGGCCTCTGAAAGATCCCCATTCGTTCAACTGGCCGTTTTCCCCCGAAATCGCCCGCCAGCTTCGCCTGCCGGTCTTTGACGGAACGCGGCTGCACATCGGATTTCTGCTGGCGATCGCCTTCGCCGTCCTCGTCTGGCTGGTTCTGGCAAAGACGGGGACAGGTTTCCGCATCCGCGTGCTAGGCGGCAACCGCATCGCGGCGGAAAGGGCCGGCATCCGCGTGAGCCTGATCTATGCCGGGGTATTGCTCGCCGCGGGCGCGCTGGCCGGCATCGCGGGGATGATCGAAATCGCCGGCATCGAAGGCAGGCTCCGTCCGACCACGGGGGCGACCTACGGGTATCTCGGATTTCTTGCCGCCTGGATGGCCTGGAACCATCCGCTCCGGCTCCTGCTGACGTCTTTCCTGCTCGGCATGATCGCGGTGGCGGGCAACGAGCTGGAGATCGGGTCGGGGCTTCCGTCCTCGTCCGTCCACATGCTGATGGCCCTGGTGCTCTTTTTCCTGATGGGCGGCGCAAGGGGGCGCAAGGCATGATCGCGGACATCCTCACCGGCGCGCTTCGTTCCGGCACCTCCGTCATGCTGGCCAGCCAGGGAGAATTGATCTCGGAACGCGCGGGCGTCATCAACCTCGGCACGGAAGGGTGCATGCTGGCCGGCGCCCTGGGCGGTTTCGCGACGACGGTCTGGACGGGCAATCCCTGGCTCGGCGCGCTGGCGGGCGGGCTGTGCGGCATGCTCCTTTCCCTGATCCACGCCTGTCTCGTGCTCGACCGCGGCGCCAACCAGCTGGCTTCCGGATTGACGCTTATGTTTTTCGGCATCGGGGTGACCGCCTTTCTCGGGCGGAGTTTCGTGAGCGAACAGATCGTCGGGTTCAATCCGGTGCCGATTCCGGTGCTGTCCGACATTCCGGTCCTCGGAGAAGTGCTGTTCAACCACGATCCGCTGACGTACCTGTCCATGCTGCTGGTGCCGGCGCTCTGGTTTGTCCTGTTCCGCACCCGGATCGGCATCATCCTGCGGGCGGCCGGAGAGCGGGAGGAGGTGCTGTTCGCGTGCGGCGTCAATCCCCGGCTCGTCCGTTACGCGGCCGTGCTCGCCGGCGGCTTCCTGGCAGGGATCGGCGGCGCCCAGCTTTCCGTGGCCTATACCCACAGCTGGGTCGAGAACATGACCGCCGGCCGCGGCGTCGTCGCCGTCGCGATGGTGATTTTCGCCGCCTGGCGGCCGTTCAGGGCCATGCTGGGCGCATACCTGTTCGGCGCCGCCCAGGCGTTGCAGCTCACCGTCCAGCAGCAGGGACTGCCGATCTCGCCGTACTTCCTGTTCATGGCGCCGTATGTGCTGACGCTGGCCGCGCTGCTGATCGTGGAAAGGCGAAAGCGCAGTTCGGTGCCGGAAGGCCTGTCCAGGGTGTTTGCGGCCGACGCCGACGGTTAACGCCGCAGCCCGCCGGACCGGCTTCGCGGGACAACCGGGACCGCCGGTCCGTGGCGCGACATATCTTATAGATTCACGTTCAATGGGAGAGAGGGGAACCGAAACATGAAGAGGAAACGGAACAGAAAGGCCGGATGGGTGTGCGCGCTCATGGCGCTGCTCATGCTGATGGCGGCCTGCAGCCAGCCCGGTGCCGGCGGCGGATCGTCAGGCGGATCGTCGGGGGGATCGTCAGGGGAATCGTCCGGCGGGCCGTCCGGTTCTTCCGGCGGCGAAGCGCCGGGGACGGGCGGTTCGGCGATCGGATTCATTTTCGTAGGCACAAAGGACGACTATGGATACAACCAGGCGGCCTACATCGGCAGCGAGGCGGTGGAAAAGGCGTTTCCGGACCTGAAAGTGCTGCGCGCGGAGAACGTCCCGGAAACGGCCGAAGCCGAGCGCGTCCTGGAACAGATGATCAAGGACGGGGCGAAAATCCTCTTTCCGACTTCCTACGGCCACCTCGATCCCGCCCTCAACGTGGCGGCGCGGCATCCGGACGCGGTGTTTTTCCACCAGGGAGGCCTCAAGACGGCCGAAAACCTCGGCACCTACTTCGGCACCATCTGGGAGCCGGTCTATCTGGCGGGCATCGCCGCGGGCAAAATGTCCAAAACCGGCAAGCTGGGCTACATCGTATCCGTGCCGATCCCGCAGGTGCTGCTCAACATCAACGCGTTCACCCTCGGCGCCCGGTCCGTCAATCCCGACGCGACGACGACGGTGGTGTTTACCGGCAGCTGGTGCGATCCCGGACAGCAGGCCAACGCCGCCAACTCGCTGATCGACGGCGGCGCGGACGTGCTCACCCAGCACCAGGACTGCACGAAAACGATCATCGAGACGGCCGAACGCCGCGGCGTCATGTCGGTGGGGTATCACGCGGACGCTTCATCCCTGGCTCCCCTGGGATGGATCGTCGGCTCCGTCTGGAACTGGCCGGATCTGTTCGTCGACATGGCGAAAACGGCTGTTGAAGGAAACTTCAAGGGCAGCAAATACGACGGCAAATTCCGCGGCGGGCTGGCCGACAACGTGGTGCGGCTCACCGGTTTCGGAGAGAACGTTCCGGAGGATGTCCGGACGCTGGTGGAGCAGAAGAAGGAAGAGCTGTTAAGCGGCCGGCTGCATCCGTTCGCGGGACCGGTCCGCGACCAGTCGGGCGCGGTCCGGATCGAAGAAGGCGTGATTCCCACCGTTGAGGAGCTGGAGTCCACCGACTACCTGGTGGAAGGCGTCATCGGCAACATTCCGCAATGACGCGGGCATGACGGACGGCATGCATCCCCCGGACCCGGTCCGGGGGATTTTCGTCGGGCAGGCCGTCCGGTTTTCTTCAATGGGAATCTCTCCGGAAAAACCGGTTCGGATTCTTCCGCATCAAACATCCGGCAAGCAGAAAGGGGATCGGGAAATGGACGGAAGGCGAAAAAAGAAGGAAGCCGTTCTGACCGTGGAGGAGGCGCTGCCGTATCCGTTCCGGATGCGTCCGGAACGGACGGCGGTCGTCGTCATCGACATGCAGAACGATTTTTGCGCCCCCGGCGGCTTCGGGGAACGCCTCGGCAACGACATCGGGCCCGCAAGGGCCATCATTCCCGTCATCGCCTCCGTGCTGGAGGCGGCCCGCTCATGCGGCCTCTTCGTCCTGCATACCCGCGAAGGGCATCTGCCGGATTTGTCGGATTGCCCGCCGTCCAAGCTGGCGCGCAGCCGGCGGCAGGGGGCCGGCATCGGCGACGAAGGGCCGATGGGCCGCCTGCTGATCCGGGGCGAGCCCGGCCATGACATCGTGCCGGAGCTGGCGCCGCTGCCGGGTGAGCCCGTCGTCGACAAGCCGGGGAAGGGGGCGTTCTATCGCACCGGGCTTCACTCCCTGCTGCGGCGGGCGAAGATCGAATCCCTCGTGCTGTGCGGCGTGACGACCCACGTCTGCGTGCATTCGACCCTGCGGGAAGCCAACGACCGCGGGTACGAGTGCCTCGTGCTGGAAGACGCCACCGCGGCGTTCGACCCCCGCGACCATGAAGCCGCCATCCGAATGGTCCGCCAGCAGGGCGGCATCTTCGGATGGACGGCGAAAGCGCGGGACTTCATCTCCGCGCTTTCCCAAAAAGCCGCGGCTTCAGGATGACAGCGACGGCCGGTGACGGACCCGCGGGCTCTCCGCCTGACGGAAGCGCTCCTATCCGGATGCGACGCCCCGCCAGCCGTCCGGGTTGGTCACGTCTTCCGCCCCGGCGGACAGGACATAGCTTTCGCACAGGAAACCGGGCACTTCGGCGCCGTCTTCCAGCTCGATCCGGCCGATGCCGAGCGGAGCGGGGATGGACGCCACGAAGGCGCCGAACGACGCCAGCGGCATTTCCCAGATTTCCAGGGGCAGCGAGGCGCCGCCCTCTTCCACCCGGATCAACCCGGGCTTGGCCGGACGGGCGGGCAGCCGGACCATCCGGTATTTGGGGGCCGTCCGGGCCGCCCGGACGAACCGGGCGCCGTGTTCCCGCATCTGGCTTTCGAGGGGGAATCCCCGCATATGAAGCCCGCAGACGGCGACGGGCGTCGTCGCCTTCCGCCGCAGGAACAGGCGGGCCGTCTCCTCGATGAGGCCTTCCCGCCCCGCGAGGGCGAAGAAGGTGATGCCGAAGGGCAGATCCCGGTCCGCGGGATCGGCCGGCACCGCCGCCGCGCACAGGTCCAGCAGGTTGCAATGGTTCGTGTAGCGCCCCAGCGCGCTGTTGGCGGCGATCGGGTTGTTCCGCGCTTCTTCCCGCGTCCAGGTGCCGCCGCAGGTGGGCATCGCCAACACGGCGTCCTTCAGCAGCCACCTGGCCGCCAGCTTCAGCTCCTGAAGCCGGTGGAACGCGGCAAAGACGTCGGCCGCCGTCCGGGAGGCGCCGGAGCCTTGCCGCAGGACGGATTCCGTCACCGGATGGGCCGCGCCGGGATGCGATTCGATGAAGGCGCCGAGGGCGGCCCACCGTTCCGCGATCCACGGCCCGTCGTACAGCAGGGCGGCGGCTTCCTCGAACAGCCCGGTATCCGACGCTTCCACCGGAATCCCCAGCGAGCGCAGGCGCTCCACGGCTTCGTCCCAGGCGGACCGGTACCGTTCCGCGAAGGGGCCGAAAAACTCCGGCCGCCGCCGCGGCACAATCAGCCTGGCGGGACGCTCGGCCCGCGGCGGCCCAAAGCTCCGGGACCAGGGATCGGCGTCGTCTTCGCCCCGGACGATCCGGTCCACGAGGATCGCGTCATCCAGATCGCGGGTGAACACCGTCACGCAGTCGAGGCTGGCGCAGGCGGGCACGACGCCGCGCGACGGCCAGGCGCCCACGCTCGGTTTCCAGCCGATGAGCCCGTTCAAGGCCGCCGGCACCCGGCCCGATCCCGCCGTGTCGGTGCCGAGGGCGAAAGCCGCGTGGCCCCGCGCCACGGCCACCGCCGAGCCGGAACTGGAACCTCCGCTGATGAGTTCCGGCCGCAGCGCGTTGTGCGTCTCTCCGTAGGGCGACCGGATGCCGACCAGCCCGGTGGCGAACTGGTCCAGGTTCGTTTTGCCGAGCGGGATGGCTCCCGCGGCGACCAGCCGCTCCACGACGGATGCGTGCCGTTCCGGGGTATAGGCGTAGGCCGGGCAAGCCGCCGTCGTCGGCATGCCGGCCACGTCGATGTTGTCCTTGACGGCAAACGGAACGCCCCACAGCGGCAAATCCGGATCCATCCGGCGAAGCCGCCGCAGCCAGGGAGCCAGGCGTTCCATGGACGGCGGCGTGATCCAGATGTTCATGTCCGCGTCGGCTTCCGCGCGGCGGATGATTTCCCGGATCACGTCCGCCGGCGTGATTTCCTTGCGCCGGTACATGTCCTTCAGTTTCCGCACGGTGAACCGGTTTTCGGATGGAACCGTCAGCCGGTCCGGCGGAACTTCCGGACGGATCGCTTCTCGCATGGGGAAAAACCTCCTTGTTCAGCGTTCAGGGGGAATGGCCGGTTTCGCCTTCCTGCGGCCACATGTCCTGCAATTTGATGGCCAGTTCAAGCTGCAGCATGTCGTCGCCGGATTCCGCGTCGATGCCGAGCAGTTCCAGCGCCCGTTCCACCCGGTAGTTGACCGTATTGTAATGGGTGAAGAGCTCCGCCGAAGTTTTTTTCGCGCTGCGGTTGTGCCGGAAATAGACTTTCAGCGTCTCCAGCAGCATGGTACCGTGTTTCCGGTCGTACTCGGCCAGGGGAACGATGAAACGGTCCCGGAAATGGCGCACCTCTTCCGAATCGGGCAGCAGATAGAGCAGCTGATAGACGCCGAGACGCGCCGCGTCGACGAGAGGTTCCCGCACCCCGCAGACGCGGCTGATGGCGTGGACCTTCCGGGCTTGCCGGTAGCTCAAGTGGACCTGGTCCGCCCGCTCCGCCCGGTTGCCCAGGCAGACCGAGAATGCGCCGTCGTCGGGAAGGCCCGCCTGCATTTGCGCGATGACCTCGTCCGCCGCGCGTTTCACGGGGAAAGCGGGCGGCAGGGAAAAGAGCAGCGCCAGCTCGCCTTCCAGGACGGTGGTGTGGACATGCGCCTCCGCGATGCGCAGGCGGGTCCGTTTCGCCGTCTGCCTGAGCCGGTGCAGGGCCGGCCTGCCGTCGATCCAGCGGATCACGCCCGCGTAATAGACATGCCCTTCCCGCAGGGGACAGCCGCACGCTTCCGCCCGGATGGCCAGATCTTCCCGGGTCGCGATGCGGCCGGACAGCCAGTCCTGCAGAAACTGGTCGACGTATTTCGCCTCCACTTCCCGCCGCGCGTAGGCGTTGATCATCTCCATGCCGACCAGAAGGCCGGCGCGGTCGATGGTCAGCTGGTCCACGACGGAATGTTCCCGGCTCCATTCCGGCACCACGAGATACGCGCACACGTCCTTGTTGGAAATTTCCGCCGCGTAGGCGCGGGTTCTGCGTCCCGCAACGGTGGCGAAAAAGATTCCGGGACGGATTTCGTCGCGGATCCGCTGCCAGTCCGCGGGAGAATCCGACAGCCCCAGGCAGGTCGCCTGCGGGGAAAAATACGCGTGATCCCCCTCGTCCAGCAGCAAAACCGGATTGTCCAGCATTTCTTCCAGCGTCTCCAGAAATCCGCCAATTCCCTTCCCGTGAAGGAGTTGCTGCGACAGCGTCCGGAACCTGCTCTGCAAAAGCGACAGTTCCTTCGCTTCCTGCACCAGCACCCGCTCCATGATGCTGCGCACCGCGTCGGAAAATACGGTGGAAGCGGGCAGCTCGAACACGGGAAAATCGAGGCGTTCCGCGATGTCGAGCGCCCGCTGAGGGATCCGGTCGATGAACCGCTTGATCTTGATGCCGAGGGCGGAGACGCCTCTCGCGTTCAGCTGCGGGATGAGATCCGCCAGCACATCGGCGTTGTCCCGAAAAGGAAAACCGGTGGTGATGAGAAACTCGCCCGGCCGGACCCAGTCGATCACGTCGGGCACTTCCATGACGTTCACGCGGGTGACCGGACGGTCCAGGCCGTTTGCCCCCGCCAGAACGGCCGCCTCCCGGAAATCCGGGATGAGCAGGATGTCCCCGCAGGTGAAACCGAGGGCGTTACGGTTCGCCATAGACGTTTTCCACCAGCGTGGTTCCGAACCGGACGTTCGCGGGGGCGCCGGAAGCTTCGGGGATGAAAATGCTGATCTGTTCGCTCGGGACGTCGCCGTCGTTGGCCACGGAATGGACGGCGCCGGCCGGGATGTGGAACGTGTCGCCCGCCTTGAACGATTTCCATTCGCCGTTGCACAGGAGTTTCACCCGGCCCGCCGTGATATGGACGATTTCCGCGACATCGTGGTAATGCGGCAGGATCCGGCCGCCGACGCCGATTTTTTCCCACAGGACGGAATTCAGGCGGATGCCCAGGGCGTCGGCGTCCTTCGCGGACACGATTTCGCGGTGGTAAAGCTTCGGATGCACCGGCATCGGCTCCCATTCCATGTCGTCGCCGATCCGCGTCTGCACGTGCAGGGTTTTGCTCAAGGCCGATCTCCTCCCCTTAAACCGGCAAAATTTTTCTTCGGAAGACGGCCGCCACCGGGCCGCCGCCGGACGGCCCCTGGTGCTCGGCCCCTCCTGAAACGTAAATCATCGGATCTCCGCACACGGCGGCCAGCACGCCGCCCACGACGGCGCGGGCATGGCGCGTGTGGTTCAGGTCCGAGTCGTTCAGCATCGTGTGCCGGCGCCCCCGCACGAAGCCGGAAGGGTCCGCCTCCGCCTTGGCCAGCACCTGCACCAGCTCCGCGCCGGCGTGCGCCTCCAGCACGCGCCTCAGGGCCTCCCCGTCGATGGCGTCGCGCATCACGCCGTGGTCGATGAAATAGGGTCCGTCCGCCTCCGCGGAATTGCCGAGGACGATCACTTCACAACAGGCCAGTTCGCTCCCGGCGGAGGCGGAAGCGACGCGGCTGTATTTGTGCCACGCCTTGCAGATGTCCGCGTCCGCCAGCTCCGCCGCGTCGATCTCGCCCAGCGCGGCGGCGACGCCCAGCGACGACGCCCCCCGCGAATAGCCCATTGATTTGTATGTGTCGTCGGTCACCGTGTCCTTTCCCCGGCGGGCCGCTTCCCCGATCGATTCCGAAGTGAGCAGGGGACACTTGATCTGGACGAAGTGGACGTCCGCCGCGTTTGCGATGCGGGCCTGGCGCATCGCCTCCCGCACCGCTTGGGCCACCAGTTCCGCCTGGGCCAGGCGGCCGATCTCTTCCGGCTTGAGGTCCCGCGTGCGCGCCACGCCGACGGCGAGCGACTTTCCGACGGCATCGGGGCGCCCGGCGGCCGGCGGCATTCCGCCGGTTGCGGTACTTCTGCCGTCCGCCGGCATTCCGCCGCCGGCCGTGACCCTTCCCGCCGGTTTCGCGTCACTCGCCGGCGCTCCGCCTTCCGCCGGTTTCCCGCCGCCGGAGCCGGACGGCCCGCCGGCGCTTCGGCCGATCACGGTGAAATGCGGGCTGAGGACGCCTTCCGTGCCGCCGGACATGACGAACGAGACCCGCGACGCGGCATCGCCGCCGAGCCAGCCGGAAAACAGGTCGCGCAAGGCCCGGACGGCGTAGCCGCGGGTAAAATCGTTCACGCACCCGTTGCCTTCGGTTTTCCCCAGCACCGCGACCACTTCCGCGGGATCGAAGGCGCCTTCCCGCGCCAGCGCCTCCAGGCCGGACACATCGTGGGGAGCGGCGGCCGGCACCTTGACCATCCAGCACCTCAAACCTCATCCACCCTTTGCCAGAACACGAGTTTTTTCTCCAGGAAGGAAAGCAGCCAGAAAAGGGACAGCCCGCAGGCCGCGGAGGCCAGGATCGCCGAAAACATGGCCGGCGTCTCCAGGTGGTAGGAAGACACCAGCACGACGTAACCCAGCCCCTTGTTGGCGCCGACGAATTCGCCGACGATGGCGCCGACCACCGCCAGCGAACTGGAGATTTTGAGCGCCGACATCACATAGGGCAGGCTGGCCGGCAGCCGGAGTTTCCGGAAGATGTCCCATTTCGAGCCCCCGTAGGTGGCGAACAGCTCCCAGGCCTCGTGTTCGATGGCCTTGAGGCCGCGGACGCTGTTGACGAGGATCGGGAAAAAACAAATGAGCATCGAAGCGACCACCTTGGAGGCGTACCCCGTGCCGAGCCACACGACGAGCAGCGGGGCCAGCGCGACCAGCGGCGTCGTCTTCAGGGCGATCGCCAGCGGAAAGGCGCCCCGCTCGATCGGCCGGGCGTGGACGAAGATCACCGCCGCGAGGAAACCGAGCAGGTTCGCCAGGACGAACCCGACCGAGGCTTCCGTCAGCGTCACCAGCGTATGCCGCCACAGCTGCGCGTCCAGCTCCGCGGCCACGGCGCTGGACGCGGGCAGGAGATACACGGGAATGCGGAAAACCCGCACCGCCGCTTCCCACAACGCCAGAAAACCTGCCGCAAACGCTGCGGGATAGAGGAAGTTCCGCATCCATCCCTTCACGCTTTTCACGGTTGCCTCACCCGCTTTCGCAGTTCGCCGACGGTGTGGTAGAACGCCGGATCCTTTTCCATCCCCGTTTCCCGCGGACGCTTGAGAGGCACCGGCACGACGGCCGTCACTTCCGCGGGCCGAGGGGACATGACCAGCACCCGGTCGGACATGAGGACCGATTCCGGGATGGAGTGCGTCACCATGACGACGGTGCTCAGGCTGGTGCGGGGATTTTCCCACAGGCGGAGAAGCTCCAGATTCAGCTTTTCCCGGTTCAGCTCGTCCAGGGCGCTGAACGGTTCGTCCAGGAGCAGGATTTCCGGATCGGTGGCGAGGGCGCGGGCGATGGCGACCCGCTGCTGCATGCCGCCGCTCAGCTGGTGCGGGTAATGGCGGCGGAAATCCTGCAGCCCGACGAGGCGCAGCGCTTCCTCCGCCTTCTCGCGCCGCTCGCGTTTCGGCCACTTCCGCTTGTTTTCGCCCAGGCTCAGGGCGAGCTCCACGTTTTGCAGCGCCGTCAGCCAGGGCATCAGGACCGGCTTCTGGAACACGATGCCGATCCTGGGGCTCCTGCCCGCGAAATCGATGGTTCCGCCGCCTTCCGGCCTGACCAGTCCCAGCATGAGCCGAAGCAGCGTGGATTTGCCGCATCCGCTCGGGCCCAGGATGGAGACGAACTCGTTCCGGTATACGTCAAGGGATACGTTTTTCAGCACCGGGACCCCGCCGAAGGAGAGCGAACAGTTCCGCAAACGCACCGCCGCGGGGCGGTCTTCCCGGGTTTCCCGGACCAACGCCGGCCGCATGGCGCCTCCCTCCTTATTCCAAAAACTCGTTGGTGTACGCGTCTTCCATGTTTTGCGGGCTCTTCAGGAACTCCAGTTCCAGGAGGCTTTCCTGCAGCGATTCCCACGCCGTCCCGTCCATCTTGCCGAGGGGGAGGTTTTCCGGCTTTAACAGCGGAACGCTGCTTAGCATCATGTTCACTTCGTGCTCGAGGTTCAGGTTGTCCGCGTATTTGAGCCCGAAGGAGGCCGCTTCTTCCGGATGTTCGACGGCGTACTGCCAGCCCTTCATGGTGGCCTGCACGAAGCTTCTCACGAGTTCGGGGTCTTTCTCGATCAGGGATTCCGTGGCGAACAGCGTGTCCGCGTAGAAATTGATGCCGTAGTCGGCGGGGCGGATGATGTTCACTTCATGCCCCTGCTCCTGCGCCGCCAGCACTTCGTTGATCACGTATCCCGGCCACACGTGGATCTCGCCGCTAAGCAGCGGGCTGAGATCGAACTTCACGGGGATTTCTTCGATTTTGCCCGCGTCCACCCCGGCGTTTTTCACCATGGCCCGGTAGGTGAGCTCCTCGTTGCCGCCGAGCTTGACGCCCACTTTGCGGCCGATGAAATCTTCCACCTTCGCGATGCCCGAATCTTTCAGGCTGAACAGCACGAACGGGGTTTCCCGGTAGATGACGGCGATCGCCTTCAGCGGAACGCCCTTCTCGCGGGCCAGCAGGATCTGGTCCGCGCCGGTGACGCCGAAATGTTCGGTTCCCGAGGCGACGATCTGCACCGCCGGGAAGTCCGAACCGCCGGGGCGGATTTCCACGTCCAGGCCGGCGTCCCGGTAGTAGCCCATTTCGGCGGCGGCGTAGAAACCGGCAAACTGCGCCTGGTGCACCCATTTCAGGCGAACGATCACTTTCTTCGGCTCTTCGCCGGTTGCCGCCGGTTTCGATGATTCCTGCGCCGCGCCCGGCGACGCCGGACCGGCCGCCGCCGGACCCGGCGATCTTCCGCAAGCCCCCAGCAACACCGCCACAAGCATCAGCACGATCACGACGGCACTTCCGATGAACCTTTTCATGTTTCTCTCCGCTCCTTTATGAAGATATCGCCCAGACCGCTTTCCGCGCTTTGATCTCAAAAAGCCTCCAGCGCCTTCAGCACGTGTTCCGAACTGCTGACGCAGCCGAACACGCCGCCCTGCATGGTGACCATCTTCAATGCGGCCAGATGGTTGCCTTCATCCGTGGCGCCCGTGCAGTCCTCGAGGATCAGGCATTCGTAGCCCCGGTCGTTCGCCTCCCGCATGGTGGTGTGGACGCAGACGTCCGTGGTGATGCCCGTGAGAATCAGATGGGTGATGCCCCTGGAACGCAGGATGATGTCGAGATCGGTGGCATAGAAGCTCCCTTTTCCCGGTTTGTCGATCACGATCTCCCCTTCCAGGGGTTTCAGTTCCTCGACGATGTCCCAGCCGGGTTCGCCCCGCACGAGAATGCGGCCCATCGGCCCCTGCGAACCGATCTCCGCGCCGGCCAGCCGGCTGCGCCACCGCTTGTTTTCCGGCAAGTCGGACAGGTCGGGGCGGTGGCCTTCCCGCGTATGGATGACGGTGAATCCCTCGATCCGCCGCACGCGGTCGAGAAGACGGCGGATCGGCTTGATTGCCCGCGCGGTCAGCGAGATGTCGTATCCCATCTGCGCCACGTAGCCGCCCGGTCCGCAGAAATCCGTCTGCATGTCGATCACCATAAGCGCGGTCCGCTCCGGCACGATCCCGCCGTCATAGGGCCATTTGTAGGGCCGGGCTTCAATCTGCACACTCCGCACGATGCACACCCCCGATTAACGTAAGGAAATATTACATTTATCTGTAGTGTTGGGTATATATTATTACAAAATAACGGCGATTTCTTTAGAAAAAATGAAAAAAGTGCGTGAGCATAGCTCTCATTTTTCACAAACAACCCCAAATTATTGTCATAAAATATTACATGATTCTGCCGGTTCGTCCGGCTTTTCCATGGATGTCCGAAAGAATTTTGGACAAGGAAAAAAACCGGAACCGGCGGATTCCCGCAACCGCGCGTTTCCTGGGCACTTTCATCTCTGAAAACCGTTTCAATTGTGGTACGATATATAAAAATAGAAACGTGGGAAAAATTCCGGCAAAGGAGCATGAATGGCGCATGCGAAGAGTCGGTTGGGCGGGTCCCGTGCTGGCCGCCGCGTTTCCGCTGCTCTTGTTCTTTTGGCTGCGGTCGGCCGATTCGCCGGATTATGTCTTGCGAGCTCCTGCCGGGCATTTTTACATCGTGTCCGCGGTGGCGCTCCTTTCGACCGGAATCGCCGTCGCCGTGGGGATCGCCGGAAGCAGGCTGCGGGACATCAAGGTGACCGTCCTGTCGCTGGCGTTTGTGTCCCTGGCGGAAGTGTTCGCGGTGCACGGGCTGGCGACGCCGCATCTGCTCGTACATACCACCCGCCTGGCCGGCATTTCCTCTCCGCTCAGCGTGCTGTTCGCCTCGTTCTGGCTGTGGCTGTCCACCCTGCCTTCCGACCACAAAATCATGCAATGGTTCGCCAGAATGGGGAACCGCCTCGTCATCGGATGGACGGTCGTCCTTGGCGTGCTCGGCATCGCGTCCATGCTGTTCTCCGATGCGATCGAGCGGATCCCGTTCGCCCAGACGCCGCTCGACGCGCTGGTGGCGTCGCTGGTCATCGTGTTTTGCGGCGTCGCCGGCTGGCGTTACTACCAAGCCTATCGTTATTCTCGTTTCCCGCTGCAAATCGCCATGGTGTACGGTTGTGCCTGGATGGTGGCCTCCATCGTCATCATGGTGGTCGGCGAGTTGTGGCGGCTGAGCTGGTGGCTGTACCATTTCCTGCTGCTCGCCGCCGTGATCATGATGGTGGCCGGACTTGTCCGGCAGCATGCCGGCATCCGGCCGTTTCCCCTGGCGCTTCGGGCGCTGTTTGCCACCGATCCCGTCGAACGGGTGACGAGCAGCCTGTCGCCCGGCGTGCGGGCGCTCATCCAGGAGACGGAAAGCCGGGACCCGTATACGGCGGGCCACAATTTTCGCGTCACGCTGTATGCGCTCAAGATCGGGGAGGAGCTCGGGCTGTCTCCCGATCAGATGCGCGCGCTTGCGCAGGGGACCATCGTCCACGATGTGGGCAAGATCCGGATTCCCGACGCGATCCTGAACAAGCCCGGCAAGCTGACGCCGGAGGAGCGGACCGTCATCGAGCGGCATCCGGTGATCGGCTACGAAATCTGCAGGCTTCTCGGCTTCATGAAGGACGAGCTGGACATCATCCGGTACCATCACGAACGATGGGACGGAACCGGCTATCCGGAAGGGCTCGCGGGGGAGAACATCCCGCTGCTCGCCCGGGTGGTGGCTGTAGCGGACGTGTACGACGCCTTGACGTCCCATCGCGCCTACCGGCCGGCGTGGACGCATGAGCAGACGCTGGAACTGATCCGGGAAGGGCGCGGCACCCATTTCGACCCGCAATGCGTGGACGCCTGGCTGCGCATCTGCGCGCGCGATCCGAAGGTGTACGAATACCCGAACGCGCTCATCGGCCAGCACCGGCTGCACATCTTCAGCGCGCCGTCCAATCCGACGGGCGTCTCGTGTCCGTGATGACGGCTTCCCGAGCCTTTGCGGCCGTTCCCATGAAGACAGCAACCTTTTTGCCCGGGTGAAACATCCATGATCATTTACAGCAGCAGCGCGCGGGAATTCCGCCATTCCGTCGACGAGAACCGCATCGCCCTCGAAATCGAAAACGCGTTTGTGCGAAAGCTCGGGAAAAGGCCGTCGCCGTCGGAAAAACAGGCCTGGAACCATTCCATGCGATTCATGGAAACGGTCATCCGGAACGCGCGAATTCCGGACGATTGCGGCATCCTGATCGAATACAACCTGCCGACCACCAGCAAGCGCATCGACTTTATCGTTACCGGACAGGACGAGCAGGAAAACGACAACTTCATCATCGTGGAACTCAAGCAATGGGAATCGGCCGAAGCCACCGACAAGAAGGACGTGGTCCTCGCCGTATACGGAGGACGGCAAGTGGAAACGACCCATCCGTCCTATCAGGCGTGGTCCTATCTGCAATTCCTCAGGGACATGAACGAGGCCGTTTACACGCAGGACCTGAAAGGCTATTCGTGCGCCTACCTGCACAATTACCGGGAGCGCAGCCCGGAACCGCTGAAAGAACAGCGGTATGCCGACGTCGTGCGGGAAGCGCCGCTCTTTTTTGCCCATGACGTGGCCAGATTGCAAGATTATATCCGCAGGCACGTGGGCAAGGGCAAAGGAATGTCCCTGCTCTACGAAATCGAAAACGGGAAAATCCGGCCTTCCAAGAAACTGGTCGATCACGTAAGCAGCCTGTTTGAAGGGAATCAGGCCTTCATCCTGCTGGATGAGCAGAAATTGGCCTATGAAACGATCATGAGCCTGGCCGGGCGCACCGACCGGAAGCGGACCATCATTGTCAAAGGCGGGCCGGGCACCGGCAAGTCCGTCGTCTCCATGAACGTTTTCGCCGGATTGATCCGGAAAAGACTGAACGTCAAATTCGTGGCCCCCAATCAGGCGTTCCGGGAAGTCATGGCGGAAACGCTGTCCAGAAACCGGTCGGGAAACAAAATGCGCATCCGCATGCTGTTTGCGGGTTCCGGGCAATTTTACCATCTTCCCGACAACCTCTACGACGTGCTGATCGTGGACGAAGCGCACCGCCTGAAGGGCAAGGGAGCCTATCAATATCAGGGCGAAAACCAGATCGAGGACATCGTGAAGGCGTCCCGGGTGAATGTGTTCTTCATCGACGATTACCAGCGGATCCGGCCGGACGATATCGGTACCGTCGCCGAGATCCGGAGAATCGCGGAAAAATGCCGCTCCGAAGTGTACGAACTGCATCTTGCCGCCCAGTTCCGTTGTTCCGGGGCCGAAGGCTTTCTGAACTGGATCGACGACGTGCTGCAAATCCGGCCGACGGCCAACTTCAGCGGCTGGGACCGGGACGCCTTTGAGTTTGAATTGATGGACAGCCCGCACCGGGTTTTCGAAAAGCTGAAGGAAAAACAACGGCAAGGTTTCAAGGCGCGGCTGCTTGCGGGATACGCCTGGGAGTGGACGCCGGAAAAAGAGGGGAACCGAAACGGAGAGGTTCCGGATGTGGTCATCGAGGAGCACGATTTCCGCATGCCGTGGAACGGACACGCCATCCGGAGCATCTGGGCGATTCACGAGGACGGCGTCAACCAGATCGGCTGCGTGCACACGACCCAAGGGCTTGAATTTGACTATGTGGGCGTTATTATCGGATATGACCTGAAATTCGATCCGGAGCGGATGGCCATTTACGCCGATTACGAAGAGTACAAGGACAAGTCGGGGAAAAGGGGACTGAAATACAACCCTTCAAAGTTGGCCGAGCTGGTCAAGAACGTTTACCGGATCCTGATTTCGAGGGGCATGAAGGGCTGCTATCTCTACTGCCGGGACAAAAATCTCCAGGAATATATCCGCCAACGGTTGCAAGCCTGTTCGTTTGATTGAGAGGCGCAGGACTGAACGGCACCCGGCCGGGAAAGGAAAACACCGGCACCCTGATCCGGGAGTTCAAAGATTGATCTCCCGGACCAGGACGGCGCGGACGCCTTGATTCACGCGGCCTGGAAAAACGACCTGGATGTGCTTTTCAGCGCGGTGGACAGCGACACCCAGAACATGGCCAGGGCGATGACCGTATGCAGGGCGTTGACCGCCGGAACGGCATCCAAGTTGGCCGTAACGTACTGCAGCACGATGAGCACGATGAGCCCGAGGCTGTGCCAGCGAAGCGATCCGGAAACCCTGCCGAACAGGGACAGGATGAACATCAGGACGGGGAACACCTCAATGATGTGCACGAAACTCGTATGGGTGTTCCAATATCCGGGATCGGCGAAAATCGCGTACCCGGCGATAAAGACCTGAATCACGACACATAGGGCAAAGATCCAGGAACAAGCGGCAAAACCCCGGCGGGAATACTTCTCGTGCGTTTTCAGGGAAACGTTGTCCGACATGAGGCGTACGCCCTCCATTTTTATTTTTCCAACATCAATTATCAGTTTACTATGATTGACGGGAAAAGCAATGCCCGGATTGCCGGCGGTTTCGGCAGCCCCGTATTTATCGGACATCCAGTCCGAAAAAAGCGGAAATTGGGACGGTTCGCGAATTTTTTCGGACATACAGACCGAATTGACCCCGTTTTACGTGATCGAAAGCGATTTCAGCCACCTCAAACCCTGTTTTTTCGGACTATATGTCCGAAAAACTTCTGCGAAAGCGTTTTCGGGTGCTGATTTCGGACCATATGTCCGTTTTTCGGCAACGCCGGCAACGCCCGCAGGAAGCGATTCCTTCCGGTGAAATCGGCGTGTATATCATCAGTCAGGGTGGCCTCCGGCGATCAGACTTGTCCGATCGAGATTTCTTGCGGACATTTGTTGCGATGATGCCATTTCTTGCGTTTTTTTGGCTTCCAGTTTCCCTGTGTTGTAAATTAATCTTTGGATACGGTTCAAGGGATCAATGCGAATTCGAACCCGAGGTGAATCATGGCGGAACAAAGCTAGCACAAAAAAAGGAAAAGGGGGCTGGCGACGTGACGGGCATGGGGCGTATTTGCGCGCTGATGCTTTTTCTTGTTCTGGCGGCGTGTTCGGGAGAAAAGGGCGGGACGGCATCGACACAGACGGAAACGCCGACCGGGACGGGAATGCCTGTTCAGAGCGGCGAGGTGCAGACGCCGGACCGGCCGGCGGAAACGGCGCCGCCGGCACCGGACCCAAACGGGACGTCCCAGGGAGGACCGCCGTCGCAACCGGAGCCGGCAAGGCCGTCGGAACCGCCCGCATCCCCGTCAGCCGAACCGACGGCTCCGGCCGGGCTGAAATTGCGCCTGGTCGACGCGTTCGGCGGCATGACGTTCACCCGGCCCGTCGGGCTGATCCACGCGGATGACGGCAGCGGACGGCTGTTTGTGGTGGAACAGCCCGGCCGCATCATCGTGCTCGGCGACGCGTCGGACCATCCGAAGAAAAGCGTGTTTCTCGACATCCGCGACAAGGTGTACGACCGCGGCTGGGAACAGGGCTTGCTCGGTCTGGCGTTCCATCCCGATTTTGAGCAAAACGGCTATTTCTACGTCAATTACACCACCGAAAGGACCACGGTCATCGCGCGCTACCAGGCGGACCCGGCCCATCCGGACCGGGCGGACCCGGACAGCGAGCTCGTCCTCATGGAGTTCGATCAGCCGTATCCCAACCACAACGGCGGACAGCTGGCGTTCGGTCCCGACGGCTATCTGTACATCGCCACCGGGGACGGCGGTTCGGGCGGGGACCCGCAGGGCAACGGCCAAAATCTCAAAACGCTGCTCGGCAAAATTTTGCGCATCGACGTGGACCGCCAGAGCGGCAGCCGCAATTATGCGATTCCTCCCGACAACCCGTTCGCGGGGAACCGGGACGGATCCCGGGAGGAAATCTACGCCTACGGCCTCCGCAACCCCTGGCGGTTCAGCTTCGATCCGGCGACGGGCTGGCTGTGGGCGGCCGATGTGGGGCAGAATGCCGTGGAGGAAATCGACATTATCGAAAACGGCCGAAACTATGGCTGGAACGTCATGGAAGGCAGCCTATGCCATAATCCCCGGACGGGCTGCAAGACGGACGGGTTCACCCTGCCCGTTTGGGAGTATCAACCTCTGGGAGGAAGCGGAGGCGCGTCGGTGACGGGCGGTTACGTCTACCGCGGGAAGGAGATCCCGGAACTTGCGGGGAAATACGTGTTCTCCGATTTCATGGACGGCCGGATGTGGGTTCTCGAATACGACGGAAAAAGCCCGGCCCGGGTGACGGAACTGGACATCCGCCAGCCCGAAATTTCCTCCTTCGGGGTGGATGAGCGCGGAGAGCTGTACGCTTGCATTCTGGACGGGAAAATCAAGCGGATCGTTCGCGCGGAATGACAGCGGATTGTCGACATGATTTCCCAGGAAATTTTTTCGGCCGCCCGCGCGGGACGCGAAAAATCCCCATAACCGACATGGGAGCGGGGAGCGGCGGATTTTGAAGTCCTGCGAAAGCGGAACGCGAAGAAAGGAATGAACAACATGACGAAACCGACGGTGGCAGTGACGCGCAAAATTCCCGATTCCATCCTGGAGCGGCTGCGGGAGAAGTGCGAAGTGAAGCTCTGGCCGGAGGAAGACGAGCCCGTACCCCGGAACGTATTGGAGGAAATGGTGCGCGAGGCGGACGGGCTGTATTGCCTCTTGACGGAAACGGTGGACGAAGCGCTGCTGGCGGCGGCGCCGAAGCTGAAAGTGGTCAGCAACATGGCCGTCGGCTACAACAACATCGACGTGGAAGCGGCGAGCCGGCGGCGGATTATGGTGACCAACACGCCGGGCGTACTCACCGAGACCACCGCCGACCTGACCTTCGCGCTGCTCCTGGCGACGGCGCGCCGGCTGACGGAGGCGTCCGATTTTCTCCGCCAGGGCCGATGGAAGACCTGGTCGCCCATGCTGCTGACGGGCATGGACGTATACGGGGCAACCCTGGGCATCATCGGGATGGGCAGAATCGGAGAGGCGGTGGCCAAGCGGGCCAAAGGTTTCGACATGCGGGTCCTTTACTACAACCGTACCCGCAGGGAGGATGCCGAGCAATCCCTTGGCGTGGAGTACGTTTCCCTTGACGGACTGCTGGAACAGTCGGATTTCGTATGCATCCTCACGCCGCTGACGCCGCAGACCCGCGGTCTCATCGGGGAACGCGAGCTGAAGCGGATGAAGCGCACCGCGGTGCTCATCAACTCGGCGCGCGGGGGCATCGTGGACGAAGACGCCCTGTACCGCGCCCTGCGGGACGGCGAAATTTGGGCGGCCGGACTGGACGTGTTCGAGGAGGAGCCGGTGAAGCCGGATCATCCTTTGCTGACGCTGCCCAATGTGGTGGCGCTGCCGCACATCGGAAGCGCTTCGGTGCGGACGAGGACGCGCATGGCCGAGATGGCCGCGGAAAACCTGCTCGCCGCCGTGTCGGGCCGCATGCCGCCCAATCTTGTGAACCGGGAAGCCTTTGAACAATAATCAGGAATAAAAGAAAGCCATCCGCCCGGCGCGGGCGGATGGAGGGAGGATAAGAAAGCACGCCGATCCTGCCGTCAGATCAATAGAAGATGCCGCTTTTCAGGATGATGACCAGCAGGATGAAAAGCACGAGCACGAACGCGACGGACTTGCTGTAGCCGCCACCGTAGCCGTAGCCTGCCACCGGGTAGCTCATTCTCCGTACCTCCCGTTTTGTTGGTTTTGTGATGTTCCCATCACGGTTCCAGTTTATGTCCGTGTGTCCGTGCAGTCAGTGCGTTTGTCCGGTTTCCGGAGAATTTCCGCACTGGTCGGGGGAGGTTCCGAGAACCGGCAGGGCGCCCGCCGCCACCCGGATCTCCAGCGGCGTCTCGCCGGCGTATTCCCCGTCCGCATGGACGGAAAGGGGCCTGTCCGCGCGGATTTCCACCCGTTGGCCCCGGTGGAGGCTCACGTACGGCAGGTCGATGTGGCTGCCGGAATAGACACGGGGAAAAAAGCGCAGGAATTGGAGCCTGCCGAGGCGGTGCACGACGCACACGTCGGCCAGTCCGTCGTCCGGCCGCGCGCCGGGACAGATCCGCATCCCGCCGCCGTAGGTGGAGACGTTGGCGACGGCCACCAGCCAGACGTCGTCGTAATCATGCGGCTGTCCGTCGACGGTGACCCGGACGCGGCAAGGTTTGTAGGTGGCCAGCGCAATGAGCACGGACAGCGGATAGGCGAGGGAGCCCAGCCGGAAACGGTCAGCCATCGTTTGTACGCGGAACGGTTGGTCTCCTGCGCCACCTTGCCGTCGAAGCCGGCTCCCAACGAACAGATGGCGACGCCCGCCGCGTCCGCGGCCTCTTCCGGTCCGGCGCCCCGCCGATAGGCGAACAAGTCGATGCGCCGCAAGCCGCCGGCCGCCGCGCCCGCGCCGGACAACGCAAAAGACAGCGCGTCAGATTCGCCGGCCGGGATGCCCAGCGCCCGGGAGAAGTCGTTTCCGGAGCCGGCGGGAATGTGCCCGAGGGGCGCCGTCGCGTCCGCCTCCAGCAGCCCCGCGGCCGTCTCGCTGACCGTGCCGTCGCCGCCCACGGCCACGACGGCGGTGCAGTCGCCGCGCAGGGCCATCACCCGGGCGAACACGCTTGCGTCCCCGGGTTTTTCGGTGATGCGGAGAAGGTACGGGCTTTTTTCTTTTTGCAGCATCCGTTCGATTTTTTTCCACGTTCTGATGCCCTTGCCGTTGCCGGACACCGGGTTGACGACGAATCCGATCAAAGAAGTCCCCCCGTCCGGGATGGTGTCGAAATCTGCGTGAAAGCGCTAACCTCAGTATACCGGTTTCGCGACTTTTTCGCACCGGCAAGATGCGGCGGAGACGGGCGAGAGCCCGGAACACGCACTAAAAAAGCCGCCGTCCGGGACGCGCCGGTCCCTGACGGCGGCGGTTGCCGTGCTCACACCTCGAACCGCGAAATGGTGCCCTGCAGATTCTTCGCCATGCGGTGCAATTCTTCGGCGGACGCGGAGATTTGCGAGACGGCGGCCAGCTGCTCCTCGGTGACGGCCACCACGCTTTGCGTGTTGCCGGACATTTCCCTGGCGATGCGGGCGCTTTCGTCGGCGGAGGCCGCCACTTCCTCCGTGCCGGCGGACAGCTCCTCCACCACCGACGTCACGTTTTCGATCCGCGCAAACACATGGTCGACGGAACGGGAGATCCTTTCGAACGCATCGCCCGCCTGCCGCACCACGTCCACGCCTTCCTGCACTTCCCGCGTGCCCCGGTTCATCGCCTCCGCGGCCCGTTCCGTATCCTTCCGGATGGCCTGGATCAAATCGGTGATCTGCTGGGCGTACTCGGTGGACCTTTGCGACAGCTTCCGGACTTCGTTCGCCACCACCGCAAACTCGCGGCCGTGCTCGCCCGCCCGGGCCGCTTCGATGGAGGCGTTGAGGGCCAGGAGGTTCGTTTGCGCCGCGATGTCGGTGATGACTTCCACGATGTTGCCGATTTCGTCGGAGCGCTGCTCCAGCTGGCGGATAATGGACGCCGACGTTTCCACCGTGTCCTTGACCGATTCGATCTGGCGGACGGCGTTCTGCACCGCTTCGTTGCCGCTTTTGGCCTCCTGGTTGGCCGCCATCGCCAGCTGGGTGACTTCTTCGGACGCTTCCGCGATCTGCTGCACGCCCCGGGCCATTTCGTTCATCGCCCGGGCGCTGTCCTCCGCCGACCGCATCTGGGTCTCCGCGCTGTCGGCGATTTTGGTGATCTCCCGCGCCACTTCCTGGGACGCATCCGCCGTCTGGCCGCAGATGGCGGACAGATCCCGGGACGTGGCGGACACTTTGTCTCCGGCGTCTTTCACCTGGCGGATCAGATCCCTGATGCTCTGCGCCATCTCGTTGAACGAAGCGGCGAGGGTGCCCAGCTCGTCCTTGCGGTTCAGATCCACCCGCTGGTTCAGCCGGCCCCTGGACATTTCGCCCGCCGCCGCGACGACCTGCGACAGCGGTTTGACAATGGATCGGGCGACAAGCCAGCCCACCAGAATGGTCAGGACGACGGCCGCCGCGATCAGGACGCCTTGCAGCACGATCTGGGAGGTTTGCTGGCTGCGGGCGCTTTGATAGGCTTCTTCGGCGGCAGCTTTATTGAGCTCCACCCATTCGGACAGGTAATTGTTCAGCGTGGGAATTTTCGTGCTGAGGTTTACGTTGTAACGGGACTTGGCCGCTTCGAAGGCGGTGACGTTGCCCACCATTTCGTCGCCTTTTTCCAGAAGGGCGATGAATTGCCGGAATTCTTCCACGTAATTTTTCCATACAAGACTAAAAGTTCCAAAATCCCGTTCGGACACACCCATTTGCCCGATCCGGGCGGCCAGCTTGTCCAGCAGCTGCTGGATCTCGTCCACTTCCCGGGTCAGATCTTCGATCGGGATCCGCTCTCCGGCCCCGGATTGCAGCAGATGGGAGGCGATGCCCGAGTTGACCTCGCGGAATTTTCCGGCCAGGGTCAGCATATCGGCAACATTGGTCAGCCGTTCTTCATACAGCTCCTTGGTTTTGTTGCCGATCTGGTTCATGCCGTACAGACTGAAAATGCTGACAACCAGCGTAACGATCAGGATGGCGGCAAAGCCGTTGTAAAGCTTCAGAATGATTCGCAAATCCTTGAATCCCCGTACCCGCGACAAGACCGATTTGGCGCGATGCATTGCGGCCTGTAGTCCGTCCGTGCTCCGATTGCCTTTTGCGTTCAGGTTGTCCGCCATGTCGTCAGTCCTCCTGAGTGCGTGTGATCCGTGTGTTGGTGCAGCTAAACAAAAAATAGGTCTTTTCATCCAATTTGTATAGGAAAAATATTGCAAGCAAATCTAAATATTTTAAAAACCGCAAAATACCGCGATGAGCGAACGGGAGACGGGGGGCGATACACCGCGGAGCGAAGGGCGTCGTGACAAGCGGGCCGGCCAGGAGTATCATCCTTTATAAAGAAAGGCAGGGGAGCGGCTTTGCGTTTTTTGCGTCCTTATGTCCGGAGGCACGGGGCGTGGTTCATGGCGTCCATCCTGTTTCTGACCCTGGAAGCGGCGGTGGATCTCATGCAGCCGGCGCTGCTGGCGCGCATCGTCGACGAAGGCGTGGCCGCATTCGATCTGCGTCACGTGCTGAATTTGGGCGGGATCATGCTGCTGCTCACCGGCGCGGGCGCCCTGGCCGCCACGGCCCGCAACGTGATCTCCAGCCGCGTGTCGCAGCGGTTCGGCATGGAACTGCGCGCGGACATGTACCGCCGTATCCAGTCGATGCCCCTCGCCCGCCTCGACCGATTCGACCGGGCGTCGCTGGTGACGCGCATTACCAACGACGTGACGCAGGTGCAAAACTTCGTCAACGGCCTGATGCGCATTTTCGTGAAAGCTCCCCTGCTGTGCGTCGGCAGCCTGATCATGGCCGCCAGCCTCAACCTCTACCTGGCATCCGTACTGGCGGCGGTCGTGCCGGTGGTGGGGCTGCTGCTCGCGCTGAACATGAAGTTCGGTTTTCCCCTCTTCCAGCGGGTCCAGCGGGCGATGGACCGGGTGAACGGCGCCATGCGGGAATACCTGGCGGGCGTCCGGGTGGTGAAGGCGTTCAACCGGTTTTCATATGAAGCGGAAAAATTCGACCGGGCCAACGCGGAGCTGCAGCAGGCCTCGACCCGCGCCCTGCAGACCATGGCCCTGTTCAATCCGGCCGTCATGCTGGTCGTGAATCTGGGGCTCGTGGCGGTGCTGTGGATCGGCGGATGGGGCGTACGGACCGGCCGCGTCCAGGTCGGCGAGACCATGGCGTTTCTCAGCTACATGACGCAAATTTTGTTTTCGCTCATGATGATTTTCATGGTGTTCGCCATGTTCGTCCGCGCGCGCACGTCGGCGCTGCGCATCGGCGAGGTGTTTGCGGCGGGGGACGGAGCGGAGATGTTGGCGGGTGTGACGGGTCCAACCGTTGCGCCGGAGCCGGCCGGACCGGCGGTTGCGGCGGGTCCCGCCGGCGGGACCGCCGCAAAGTCCGAAGCGGGGACCCAGGCGGCCGCGGGCGGCCGCATCGACTTCGAGCGGGTGACGTTCCGCTATCCCTCGGACGAGGGGAATGACGGGCTTCCGGCCTTGCGGGAGGTCACCTTCACGTGCCTGCCCGGCGAAACGGTGGGCATCATCGGCCCCACCGGCTCCGGCAAAAGCACGCTGGTCAGCCTCCTGCTTCGGCTGTACGACGTCACCTCGGGGGCGGTGAAGGTGGACGGCGCCGATGTCCGCTCCATGGATCCCCGCATCCTGCGGGCAAGCATCGCCTGCGTCACCCAGGACGCGTCCCTCTTCACCGGCACCATCGCGGACAACATCCGGATGGGCAAAGAGGACGCGACCATGGAAGAGATTGCGGAGGCGGCGCGGCTTGCGCAGGCCCGGGATTTCATCGAGGCGTTTCCGGAAAAATACGAAACCCGCCTCGGACAGCGGGGCGTCAACCTGTCGGGCGGCCAGAAGCAGCGCATCGCCCTGGCGCGGGCCTTGGTGCGGCGGCCGCGGATTCTCGTCCTCGACGACGCCATGAGCGCCCTGGACGCGGTGACGGAATCCCGCGTCCGGGAAGCCTTGAAATCCCTGGGGCAAGGCGTCACCCGCATCCTGATCGCCCAGAAGATTGCCACCGTGATGGACGCCGACAAAATCATCGTGCTGGACCATGGCGAGGTCGCCGGCATCGGCGCCCACGAGGTCCTGCTGCGTTCGTGCCCCCTTTACCGGGAAATCTGCGAAACGCAGCTCGGAAAGGAGGCGCTGTCCCATGTCTGACCCGCGCATGCGCTCCGCCGCCGGAGAACGCAAGGACCGCGCCGCCGATCCGGCGCCGCCCGCGCCTCCCCGCCCGATGGGACATTTCGGCGGCCACCACCGGGGCGGCCCGGCAGCCAAGCCGAAGAGCTTCACCGGCACCCTGAGGCGGCTGTGGGGATGGCTTGGCCCGGAACGCGGCCGGCTTGCCCTGGCGCTTCTTGCCGTGATGGGCTCTTCCGTCCTGGCGCTGGCGGCGCCTTACGGGGTCGGCGTGGCAGTGGATGCCATCGGAGCGGAAACCGGCGTCGACGCCGATTTGCTGCGGATCATGATCGTCGTCCTTGCGGCCGCCTATCTGACGGACGCCCTGCTCCATCTGGCGCAGGGGCGGCTGTCGGCCGCCATTTCGCAGCGGGTGGTACGCCGGCTCCGGGCGGCCTTGTTCGGGAAGCTGCAGAAACTGCCGCTGGCCTATTTCGACGCCCGGCAGCACGGGGAGCTGATGAGCCGGCTGGCCAACGACATCGACAACGTCAGCTCCAGCCTTTCGCAGCCCGCGATCCAGTTCATGTCCGGCGCCGTCGCGCTCATCGGTTCGCTGGCGATGATGCTGTTCATCAGCCCGCTGCTCACCCTGGCCAGCCTGGTGACGGTGCCGCTGGTCTACGGGCTCGTGCGGAGCATTACCCGGCGTACCCGCGTCCTGTTCAGGGAACAGCAAGCCGCCCTCGGGCGGCTGAACGCCCATGTGGAGGAGACCATCACCGGCCTGCGCACGGTCCGGGCGTACGGCCGGGAGGAGCGCGCCGTCGCCGAGTTCGACGAACTCAACGGCGATCTGTACGACACGGGCCTGAGAGCCCAGATCCTGTCCGGTTTCCTGATGCCGATGCTGAACGTTATCGGCAACCTGGGCTTCACGGTCGTTGCCGTCGCGGGAGGCGTCCTGGCGATTCGGGGCGATATCACCGTGGGGGCCATCGCCGCTTTCATGACCTACTCCCGACAGTTCGTCCGGCCGCTCAACGACATGGCCAACCTGTTCAACATGATCCAGTCCGGCGTGGCCGGGGCGGAGCGGGCTTTCGAGGTACTGGACGAACGGGAGGAACCCCCCGACCCTCCGGGCGCCGTCCCGCTGGAACACCCCCGCGGCCACGTGGTGTTCGAAAATGTCCGGTTTTCTTACCGTCCGGATGTGCCGGCCCTGCGGGACGTGTCGTTCTCCGTTCCCGCCGGCGCCACGGTGGCCCTGGTGGGCAGGACCGGCGCGGGGAAAACCACCATCGTCAATCTCCTCACGCGGTTTTACGATGTAACGGAAGGGCGCATCCTGATCGACGGCCGCGACATCCGGGAATACACGCGGGACAGCCTGCGGCGCTGCTTCGGCGTGGTGTTGCAGGACACGTACCTGTTCGCCGGCACCATCCGGGAAAACATCAAATACGGCCGGCCGGACGCCACGGACGAGGAAATGGAGGAAGCCGCCCGGCTGGCCGGCGCGGACCGGTTCATCCGGCGGCTGCCCAAGGGGTACGACACGGTGCTGACCGAAAACGGCGGCAACCTGAGTCACGGCGAGCGGCAGCTTCTGGCCATCGCCCGGGTGATGCTGACCCGCCCGTCCATCCTGATCCTCGACGAAGCGACCAGCAGCGTCGACACCCGCACCGAGCGGCAGATCCAGCGGGCGCTCTTGAACCTGATGAAAGGGCGGACCAGCTTCGTCATCGCCCACCGGCTGAATACGATCCGGGAAGCCGACGAAATTCTGGTCATCGAGGACGGCACCGTGGTGGAGCGGGGCAAACACGAAGAACTCTTGCGGCGGGGCGGCTATTACAGCCGGATGTACGGGGCGCAGACGGGGTAGGCGAAAGCCGCTAGCGCACAGGCTCTTTCGCCCGGGCCGTCCGGCGCTTGGGCCTGGACGTTCCGTCCGCGGCGCCGGCGCCGGCTTCCCCCGCCTCGCCTTTGTTTTTGACCGCCTCAAGGCTGGCCTGAAGCGCGGCCATGAGGTCGATGACGTTGGTCCGCTCGGCGGCCGGCGCGGCGACCACATCCGCTCCTTGCCCGGCGATTTTCCGCCCGATCGCGTCCAGCACGGCGGCGCGGTAATCGTCGGTGTATTTGGCCGCGTCGAAGGGCGCGGTCAGCTGTTCGATGAGCATTTTCGCCAGATCCAGCTCCCGCGGATCGACCCTGGTTTCCTTCGGCAGGTTGGGCACGGCCTCAAGGGAACGGATTTCGTCGGGATAGAACATCGTTTCCATGCAGATGCAGTCCCCGTACGCCCGGATCGCCGCCAGGCTGCTTTTGCTGCGGATGGCCACCCGGGCGATGCCGATGCGGCCGGTCTGGCGCATCGCCTCAAGGAGCAGCGCGTATGCCCCTTCCCCGGCCTGGTCGGGGGAGAGGTAGTATGTTTTCTGGAAGTAGATCGGATCGATTTCCTCCAGGGACACAAAATCCAGGATCCGGATGGTGCGGGCGCTTTCCGGCTTGATGGCCTCCAGTTCCTCCTCGTCGAACAGGACGAAGCGTCCTTTTTCGTATTCGTATCCCCGCGCGATGTCCTCCCATTCCACCCGCGTTTCGCAATGCGGACACGTCCGGACATACGAAACGGGAGTCCCGCAGGCTTTGTGGATCAGCCGGAAATGGACATCCTTGTCTTCGGTGGACGCGAACATCTTCACCGGCACGTGCACCAGACCGAAACTGATGGCCCCTTTCCACACCGTTTGCATGGCTTTCGGCTCCTTTTTCCTGTTGGCATGCGGATTGCCTTCTTATTTTATTACTCCCGCGTGTCCGGCATGCCGGAGCGCATGAAGTTCCGCGTCCCGGGGCATATTGGCGGGTAACGGCGGTCCGCGCGGACGGCCGGAATGATTTTTTGCCGCGAGGGGATGAGCGATATGGACAATAAAGGAACTTCCGCGGACGATTTGCCTTTTGAAGGAAAAGGGAAATACGAACTCGACGTGGACCGGATGGTCAACGAGGGGCTGGGCGGGGGACGCGTCACGGAACACAACGGATACATCGGCGACACGACGGCGGAGCCGGACGATTTTGCGCCTTTGTCCGGACCTGGGAAGCCGGAACGCCGGGCATAGATCCCCGGGCGCCCGATCATACTATGCCGGGATGGATGCCCCCACATCAATTTATCCAGGGAGGATCAGCCGACATGCATCAAGTGAACGTCTCGAGCATCGCCCGCCAATGCGAACAGATCGCGCAGCAACTGATCGACACGACGAACCGGTCCAGCCAGGTGTACCAGCAAATGCTGCAAAAAGAACAGCAAAACATCACGGAGCTGCAGCAGCTGATCCAGAAGGAGCAGGAAGCGGTGCACGCCATCCAGCAGGCGCTGCAGAACCACCATAACGTCGTCCAGCAGCTGAACCAGATCCAGCAAATGTGCAAGCAGCTGGAACAGGCGTCGTTCGCCCAGCCGGCGCAGTCGCCGTCCTACGCCGCCCAGACCGGCTGGACCCAGCAGCCCGCTTCCTTCGGTTCGCCGGCCTCCCATGTCTCGGCTGGACAGCAGTTTGCCTCGTCGAGTCAGGCGGTGACGGCGAACAATCCGTCGTTCAGCTTCAATCCGTCGACCCGGCAGCTGACCGGCGGATCGGGCTTCGGCACGTCCTACTCGGCAAAAACACAAGGGCAGGCTCCCCGGTATTACCAATAACGGGCGGGACCAAAGACGATTTTCGGCCGCCGGTCCGTCGGGACCGGCGGTTTTGTTGATTTCGAGGAAGCAAAATTTCCCGGCGCCGGCGAATCCGAATCTTCGCGGTTGCGGGAACTTTTGCAAGGCCCGGACGCGGGCTGTTTTCTTTTTATCGAGCTTCAGTCTCGCGCCGGTTCGTCGCGAACCTGCCTGTGTGACGCCGTGGCATGTGAAATTTTAAGTAAATTTTATCATTTCTTTAATTTCACTTAATCTTGCTGTTTTATGCTTGAGCCATACAAACGAAATCCGAAGGAGGAGTATCCATGGACAAGGAAACGAAATTTCCCGGCGGCGGCGAATCCGAATCTTCCCGGCCTCAGGAAACGGATCTGGAACGGGTTGCGGGCGGACGCGGATTACAGGTCTATTATTGCAAAACTTGTCAGACGACAATTGTTTCACTCACGGAATATGCACAACATGTGAATTTGGGTCACGAAGTATATGCGAACGGCTAGTCGTACACGAAATCCGAAGGAGGAAATATCCATGGACAAGGAAGCGAAATGGCCAGGCGGCAACGAATCCGAACCCTCCGGGCTGCAGGAAACGGATCTGGAACGGGTTGCGGGCGGACGCGGATTGCAGGTCTATTATTGCAAAACTTGCCAAACCACCATTGTTTCACCGCTTGAATATGCACAACACGTTAATGTGGGGCACGAAGTATATGCTGCCAACGGTTAATGGTGAATAACCCGAAGGCCCGGACACGGGCTTTTTTCTTTTGCATGTTTTTGCATGATTGGCCGGCCCCCGATATAATACCGTTGTACAATGAAGTTGGACACGGTCGCGGAAAGGAGCTTGCGCCGTGGCGCATCCCGACGAATTCGCCCTGATCCGCGCGTGGACGGAAGGACGCCAGCGTGCGGATTTCCTGTCCTCGCGGGGCGTCGTTACCGGCATCGGCGACGACACGGCGGTGGTGGCCTCGCCGGGCGGGGAGACGGAATGGCTGCTCACCGTCGACGCGATGGCGGAAGGCGTCCATTTTCGACCCGAGACGATGGGAGACGCCGACGTGGGGTATAAGGCGATGGCTTCCTGCATCAGCGACATTGCCGCCATGGGAGGCCGGCCCCTGCATGCGCTGGTGACGGTGTGCGTTCCGCCGTCGTGGACGCCCGCGCGGACGCAGGCGCTGTATGACGGGCTGTATGCGTGTGCCGACCGCCACGGGGTGGCGATCATCGGCGGAGACACCACGGCATCGCGCGCCGATCTTGTCATTTCGGTGACGGTGACGGGCCAGGTGCGCGCGGGGAGGGCGATATTGCGCAGCGGCGCCTCGCCGGGACAAAAGGTGTTTCTTACCGGTCCGATCGGACTGGCGGCGGCCGGTTTGTACGGCCTGCTCCATCCGGAAGCGCCCCGTCCTCCCGATTCGCTGGTCCGGGCTCACCGGCGGCCGGAGCCCCACGTGAGAGCGGGACTTTTGCTGTCGGAGCAGGGGTTTGGACGGGCGCTGAACGACATCAGCGACGGACTGGCGAGCGAGGCGTGGGAGATCGCCGAGGCGTCCGGCGTCGGCATGGTGCTGCGCGAGGAAGATCTGCCGGTGGCCGGCGAGCTGGCCGCCTATGCCCGGCGGTGCGGACGGTCACCCCTGGATTGGATGCTGTACGGCGGAGAAGATTACGCGCTGGTCGGCACCATCGACGCGGCGGACGAGGACGAGGCGAAGCGAGCCTTCCGCGAAGCGGGGCTGCCTTTTTTTCTTGTCGGCGAGACGGTGTCCGGTCCGCCGGGCGTCTGGCTGGAAACGGCGACGGGGAAACGGGTTGCCGTGGCGAAGCGCGGCTACGACCATTTTCGCGGCGAAGACGGCGAGGGTGGATAAGCGGCGTTCCGCTGTGCGCCGGAAATGCCGGGCGGATCGCGGGCTGCATCGAAGGGGAAAGACTGGCGGCGGATACCCGGATGGCGGTGGGAAGGCATGGATCGGAACATGAACGGGGAAAATCGCTACATATGGCGGGCGGACAGCGAAGCCGGCACCGTGGAGCTGGCCTCACGGCTTGCGGGATTGGCGTGGCCCGGCATGACACTGGCCCTGGACGGGGAACTGGGCGCCGGCAAAACGCGGTTTGCCCAGGCCTTCGCCCGCGCGCTCGGCGTCCCCGGAATCGTCAACAGTCCCACGTTTACGATCATCAAGGAATATGAAGGCGGAACGCTGCCTTTTTACCATATGGACATGTACCGGATTTCTTCCGAAGAAGCGGAGGAACTCGGACTGGACGATTATTTTTTCGGAGACGGGGTGACGCTGGTGGAATGGGCGTCGCGCATCGGGCCCATTCTTCCGCCGGAGCGGCTGCATCTCCATTTTGAAGCGGCAGGCCCCGTCTCGCGGAAGATCACCGCCATACCGGTCGGGGAGCGGTACGACAGGCTTTGCCGCGATGCGGGGATGGCTCCGGCGCGGGAGGGATCAGGGGAATGAATTTATTGAATCCGCGCATGTTGCTGGCGCTGGACACCTCCACCGCGACGCTGGCGTGCGCGCTGCTTGAGCTGCGCGGGAAACCGGATCCGGCGACGGAAGGGGAGCCGGAGGCGGACGGGAAGCTGGAAGCGGACATGAAACAGGCGGCGGACGTGAAGCAGGATCCGGCGTCGGACGGGAAGCCGAAGGCGGACGAAGCGGTGACGGTGGAATCCCGCAAGTTGCTGTTGGAGCGGAACCATTCGGTGCGCACGGTGCCGGAGATCCGGGAACTGATGGTCCGGCACGGCGTCACGCCCAGGATGCTGGCCGCCATCGCCGTCGGCCGGGGACCCGGTTCGTATACGGGGGTGCGCATCGGCGTCACCGTGGCCAAGACGCTGGCCTGGGCCTGGGACAAACCGCTGATCGGCGTCTCCAGCCTGGAAGCTTTGGCGTACGCGGCGCGGGAAGAGGCGATGCGGGAAGAGGCGGCGCGGCGTTCCGCCGGGCCGGACCGCACGGCGGGCGGACGGATCTGGTTTGTCCCGGTGATGAACGCCCGCCGGGGAGACGCCTATACGGCCGTGTTCGAGGGAGGACCGGGCCCGGACGAATGGCGGCGCGTCGAAGCCGACGGCATCCGGCCGTTTCGAAGCTGGGCGGAAGGGGTGCTTGACGCGGCGAAGGAAGCGGGCGCGCCGGAGGTGCGCTTCGTCGGCGAGATCGAGCCGTTCGCCGGCGCCATCGCCGAACTTGCCGCACATGCCGCCGTTCCCGTGTCCCGCGGAACGCAACAGATGGATGCCGCCGCCGTCGGGAAGCTCGCGGCCCTGCGCCATTTCCGCGGCGAGCGGGACGACGTCCATCCGTTCGCGCCGAACTATACGCAGCCGTCCGAAGCGGAGATCAAGCTGGCGGCCAGGCAGGCGGAGCGCCCATGAGCGAACCGGTGATTCGGGCGATGGAGCCGGAGGACGTCCCCACGGTCGCCCGGATTGAGAAGGAATCGTTTACGCTGCCCTGGTCCGCCGAAGCTTTCCGCACCGAACTTGCGCACAACCGGTTTGCCCGTTATTCCGTGCTGGAACAGGACGGCCAGATCATCGGATACTGCGGGATGTGGGTCATTGCGGACGAAGCCCATGTGACGAACATCGCCGTGCGGGAGCCGTTCCGCGGACGGGGACTGGGCGAGCGGCTGATGCGGCGGCTGATGGAAGAAGCGCGCTCGCTGGGCGCGCGGCGGATGACCCTGGAAGTAAGGGTATCCAACACGCGCGCGCAGCGGTTGTACCGCAAGCTCGGATTCGTCTCTTGCGGCGTGCGGCCCGGCTATTACACCGACAACATGGAGGATGCCCTGATCATGTGGGCGGACCTGCCGCCGGAACCCGCGGCTCTGTCGGACCCTTCCCGGGAACCGGCATCCGGGCATGACGGGACCGGCGCAAGCGGCGACGGGTAAGGCCGGCGTCCCGTAACGAGGAGAAGAAGGTACATGCATTCCGGAAAACCCAGTCTCATTCTGGCCATCGAAACAAGCTGCGACGAGACGGCCGCCGCCGTCGTGCGGGGCGGACGTGAAGTCCTCTCCAACATCGTCGCCAGCCAGACGGACATTCACCAACGCTTCGGCGGGGTCGTCCCGGAGATCGCCTCGCGGAAGCACGTGGAACAAATCACGGTCATTGTGGAAGAAGCGCTCCGGAGCGCCGGCGTGAGCCGGGGCGATATCGACGCCGTGGCCGTGACGCAGGGGCCCGGCCTGGTCGGGTCGCTGCTCGTCGGCATCTCGGCGGCCAAGGCTTTGGCCCTGGCCCTTGACGTGCCGCTGATCGGCACGCATCACATCGCCGGCCACATTTACGCCAACCGGCTGGTCGGCGAAATCGTCTATCCCGCCCTGGCCCTGGTGGTCTCCGGCGGGCATACCGAACTGGTGCTGCTGCCGGAGGAAGGCGTGTTCCGCATCATCGGACAGACGCGGGACGACGCCGTCGGGGAAGCCTACGACAAGGTGGCGCGCGCCCTGCGTTTCCCGTACCCCGGCGGCCCCCACATCGACCGGCTGGCGGCGGATGCGGACGACTGCATTGAAATGCCCCGCGCCTGGCTGGAGCCCGATTCCTTCGATTTCAGCTTCAGCGGCCTGAAGACCGCGGTGCTGTCGGAAGTGAACCGCGCCGTCATGCGGGGAGAAGTCCCGATGTTCGCCGCTTTGGCCCGGGGATTTCAGGAATCCGTGGTGGACGTGCTCACCGGCAAAACGATGCGCGCGGCGCGGGTGTTCGGCGTCAAACAGGTGCTGCTTTGCGGCGGCGTCGCCGCCAACCGGGGCCTGCGGAGCCGGATGCGGGAGCTGTGCGGGGAAGCCGGGTTGCCGCTGCTCATCCCGCCGATGGATCTGTGCACGGACAATGCGGCCATGATTGCGGCGGCCGCCGACCTTAAGTGGCGGCGCGGGCAGTTCACCCCGCTGGACATGCACGCGGAACCGCTCATGCCGCTGGAGGATTGGTCCGTCCGCGCGGGATGACCGCCGGCTGCGGCCGGTCCGCCGTTGCGGCGCGTGAGGCGTCCCGCGTCGCCGGGCTTGCGGCATGCGGCGGAATCGTCCGTCGTCCTTCCGGAAGCGCTGATCCGCGTCCGTCAAAGCGGCATTGGGGTGTTGCGTGATGAGCGGAAAAAGACGAAACGGCCGGCAGGCGTCCCTCCCGCCGGCATCCATGTTGAAACCGGGCAAGCGGAAAGGCGAGTGGATGGAAATCCGCCTGCCCGATTCCCTGGTCGGCGTGCCGTTGCACGCGGTGCTCAAGCGGACGCCGTTGCCGGCCAAGCTGCTGGACAAGCTGCTGGAGAGCCGCGGCGTACATATTCAGGGGCCGTTTCTTCGCCTGCGGCTGTTTCCGAGGGAGCGCCGGGATTTTCCGTCCGACTGGATGGAGCTGAACATTTTGTACGAGGACGATTTCACGCTGGTCGTCAACAAGCCGGCCGGCATCGAGATGCACCCCAGCGTCAAAGGCCAGCGCCGTACCCTGGCCAACGCGGTGGCGGCTTATTACGAGATGACGGGGCAGGATTTGCGCGTGCGGCACATCCACCGGATGGACAAGGAAACGACAGGCCCCATTCTCTACGCCAAGAACGAGTTTGCCCACCAGCACTATGACAGGATGATGCGGGAAAAAAAGATCGGCCGCATCTACCTGGCTTTGGCGGAAGGCGTCATCCCCCGGGACAGGGGCAAGATCGACCTTCCCATCGGCCAGGACCGGCATCATCCCACGCGGCGCCGGGTCAGCGAGACGGGGGACCCCGCGGTCACCCGCTTTTTTGTGGTGGAGCGTTTTGACACCCATACGCTGGTCCGGCTGGAACTGGAAACGGGACGCACCCACCAGATTCGCGTGCATCTGTCCCACATCGGCCATCCGCTGGCCGGCGACGGGATGTACGGCGGCCACCGCGACCTGATCGCCAGGCAGGCGCTCCATGGAGAGAAACTCGTCTGGAACCATCCGTGGACCAGGGAGAAGCTGGAGGTGGAGGCGCCGCTTCCGGACGATTTCGCCGAAGCGCTTCGCATCCTGCGCCGGCGCAGAAAGAACGGCTGACGGGAAGGGCGGCGGGCGGCCGCGTCAATCGCCGTCCGCCGCCCTTCCTTTCATGCAAAGCGCCCGCGTCATCAGGTACGAAATGGTCGCCTCCGCGCCGCAGTTGCGGTTCGGGCCGTCCGCCTGCAGGCCGTCGCTGCAGCTGCCGTCCCAGGGATCGGCCATGGGGACGCCGAGGTCGTTGTATCCGTCGAACCATTGCAGGCAGCGCATTTTCATCTCCCGCAGGTTTGCGCAAGCCGCGGGCAGGGAACGCAGTTCCGGCAGGGCGCCCGCCGCCGCGCGTTCCGCCAGTCTGCCGTTCCCGCCGGCGACAACGGGATCCCTTATGATGACCGTCGTACTCGCCGCCGAGCCGTAAGCGGGGCCAGTTGACCATCCATCTGCCGCATCGTGTGCCGTTCGGACACCCGCACCGGCTGCCAATCCTGTTGCGCCGCTCGCCGCGTCGGGGGATAAGCCGGTGGACTCATCGGTTGTGAGGCCGCTTGCCGCACCGTTCACCCCTCGGCTCGCCATGCCTTCCGCCAGGCCGCCTGACAAACCGCCGGCGACCCTGCCGGCCATGACGCCCGCCGTACCGTGCGTCGCGCCGTCCAGCCGGAGAAGCGCCGACTCCGCTTCGTCCAGCGCCAGGGCGAGCTTGAACAGCTCCAGCGGCTGCTGGTCCCACCGGCTGACGGCGCCCGGCCTGGCCCAGCCCGAGTTGCCCACGGGGCGGAGCCAGCCTTCCGGCGCGGTCATGCAGCGCAGCAGAAAGCGCAGGCTCTTTAGTCCCGTCTCCAGCGCCTCCGGCCGGCGGGTTACGCGGTACCCGCGCAGCAAGGCCCAGGGAAGCAGGCCGTTGCCGTATGTCATGACCGGTTCGAACCAGTCCCAGCGTTGGTCCGCCCTGCTCCTGAAAGCGCGGATCAGGTTCCTTTCCAGCCGCAGCAGATGGCGCCAAAGCCGCGCTTCCCAATCCGCGGGGAGTTCGACGGCGCCTTTGGCTCCGGCTTCGAGCAAATGGGCGCAAGCCGCCAGCGCGTAGGCTTGTCCGCGAAGCGAAGCGATGCCGTCCAGCGTGCCCAGGGCGCGCTGCAGCATGAAATACGCCGTGCCGCGTTCCTGGAGCGGCAGACGGATCCAGGCGTCGGCGCAGGCCCAGACGGCCCGTCCCTGGCAATCGTGGGACCGGGTTTCCGGCTCCCAGGTGCGGTCGTAGGCCACGTTGTTGTGCCACCAGCCGTCTTCTTCCTGATTCCACAGCAGGAAAGCCAGGTACACGCCGGCGAGTTCTCCCAGCAGCCGGACGTCGGACCCGGACAAGCCGGCCCTGTCCCGCAGGCTGAGCCACTCCGTCACCAGCCAGAGGGCGCGGGCATTGTCGTCCGTGGTGTAGCCTTCCCGCCGGCGCGGCACCCGCCCCAGCGCGTGTTCCAGCAAACCCGTGTCGTCGGACAGGCGGCGCAGATGGTCGAACGACAAAGGCGCCGGCGCCCCCCGTCCGATCGGCTCAACCGACATCGACCGCTTTCCTCCTTTCCGACAGCGCATCCGTGCGGATCATCCGCGTAAACAGCTCCAGATGCCGTTCCCCCACGATGGGCCACTGCATGTCCCGTCCGATTTCCGCCATCCGGCCGGCGCACGCGCTGAGCCGCTCCGGCTGCGTGAACAGCTCGATCAGCTTCCGGCTCCAGGCGGATACGTCCCCGTAGGGCACCAGCCATTCTTCGTCGCCTTTGAGCAGCTCGCGGGCGTAAAGGTACGGGGTGCTCAGGATGGGCTTGCCCAATCCGGCGGCATAAGCCAGCGTGCCGCTGGTGATTTGCTGCATCCCGGGGTACGGCGTCACGTACAGATCGGCCGCCAAAATCAGCGATACCAGCTCTTCTTCCGGAATGTACCGGTCGATCATCCGCACGTATCCCGAAAGGCCCAGCTCCGCCACCAGCGCCTTCAGTTCGTCCCGGTACGCCTCGCCTTCGTGGCGGAGCACTTCGGGATGCGTCTGCCCGGCGACGACGTACAACAGATCCGGCACTTCCCGGACGACGCGGGTCAGCGCGCGCAGCACCAGCTCCACGCCCTTGTTCCGGGAAAGCAGCCCGAACTGGAAAATCACGCGGCGGCCGTCCCAGCCGTATTCCCGACGCTTCCGCGTCCGGTCTTCCTGCGGAGGGACGGGCGCGCCGTGGGGGATGTAGGAAATTTTCCAGGCGGGAACGCGCAACTGGCCGCGCAGGTCATCGATCGCCAGCCGGTTCATCACCAGCAGGTGGCTGCTCAGCGCCGCGATTTCCCGCTGCACGTCCGTATGGGGAGGAGAAGGCTGGGCGAAAACGGTGTGAAACGTGGTGACCACCGGTTTTTCCAGGTGGCGCAACAGCTCCAGCACATACTCGCCGGCGACTCCGCCGAAAATGCCGAATTCGTGCTGCAAAGACACGACATCGACGGAACTGGCGTTGATGCGCTGGGCGATGGCACGGTAGTCTTCCCGCCGCTGCTTGACCAGGGGGATTTGCCAGGGCAGCGAATATTGTCCCGTTTCTTCCGCGTGGCACAGGCAGACGACGGGATCGGGCGGCGGCACCGCGGCGGGAAAGCCGCCTTCGCGCCGTTTTCCCTTGGCCAGCAGGACGGCTTCCCGCAAATGGTGCGTATAGGTGGCGAGACCGCATCGCTTGGGCACAAAGGTGCTGATGTACGCGATGCGCGGCGTTCGCGTCATCGGGGCACCTCCCCCGTCCGGTTGCATACCGCTTCGTGCAGGATGTGCGGTCCGACGCGCATGCCGAAGCCCAGGATGCAGCGGTTGAGCTGCGCGCCCGTGCGCACCTGGCAGTTGTCCCACAAAATCGAATGGGCGATGCGCACGCCCCGGCCGATGCGGCAGTCGCTGCCGATGAAGGCGTAGGGACCGATGATGCTGCGGCCGCCGATGGTGACGCGGTCGCCGAGCACCACCGGGGGAATGAGCAGCGCGTCCTCGGCGATGCGGACGTGTTCGCCCGTGCGGATGTTTTTGTCTCCCCGTTTTGTCCAGCCGCACTCCAGGGGAAACCGTCCGTCCATCACGTCCCAGTGCAGCTGCCGGTAGCGTTCCTGCGTACCCATGTCCATCCAGTACCCTTCCAGCGGGTGCCCGAACACGCCGCAGCCGAGCCGGATCAGCAGGGGAAACGTTTCCTTTTCGATGGACACCGGGCGGCCTGCCGGGATAGATTCCAGCACGCGCCGCTCCAGGATGTAGATCCCCGCGTTGACCAGATTGGATGGAGCCTCGTCTTTTCCCGGTTTCTCCACGAAATCGAGGATTTCGCCTTGCGGACCCATGGCCACGGCGCCGTAGGAGGAGGGGTCCTCCACGCGCGTCAGGCAGATGGTGGCCGCTCCCTTGTGCCGCTCATGATAACGGAGCGCCGCGTTCAGGTCGATCCGGTGGGCGATGTCCGCGTTGACCACGATAAAGCGCTCGCCAAGCAGCGGTTCGGCGTTTTTGACCGCGCCGGCCGTGCCGAGCAATTCCTTTTCCTCCGCGTATTCCACCGTCACGCCGTAGCGCGAACCGTCGCCAACCCAGGCCTGGATCAGCTCCTTGCGGTGCTGTACGGCAATCACAAACCGGCTTATGCCCTGATCCCGGTAATGCCGGATCAGGTGATCCAGCCAGGGACGTCCCATGACCAGGGCCATCGGCTTGGGCAGATGTTCGGTCAGGGGACGCAATCTGGTTCCCAATCCGCCGGCGAGAAGAAGTGCCTTCATTCCATCATCCTCCGTTTGTGTTGGAACTGCGACGCTCCGGTGCCGACGAAGCGGCCGTTGTCCGCATGCGGCGCGTTTCCCCATCCGCGTTTCTCCATCTTTAAAAGCATATTCCCAATTCATCCGTTTCTATGTGCCGGAAAGCCCGCGGACGGTCCGCGGGACGGGCGGCGGCGGGATGTTCCGGGCCCGGAGCGGGAGGTTTTCGCGAAGACGGGGACCTCCCGAATCGCGTTTCCGCCGGCGCAGGACTTTCCCCCCGCGGGCCGTTCGACTAAAATAGGAGCAGACTGGAAGGGAGACATGTCGCTGATGTACGGGGGTACGACCCGGCGTTCACGGTGGAGTCGGACGGATGCATGGCTCATGCTGACGCTCACCCTCATCGCCGGCATCACGTCGTTCTGGGATCTGGGCAACCGCTCGGCTCCGCAGACATTTTGGAAACCGTCCGTTTCGGGCGAAGGCTTTGTCGTCGATTTCGGGGAAGTCCGGCGCTTCGACCGGCTGAATCTTTACGAAGGTCCGGGCGCCACGGGAAAGACGAAAATCGAAACTTCCGCCGACGGCATCCACTGGCAGCCTTACCTGGAGATCGAACACAAGACGAACCGGGTGTTCACCTGGAAACGCGAAGGGGAAAGCGCCGAAGCGCGCTACGTCCGTTTTGTCGCGACGCAGACGGGCTACCGGTTGTATGAAGCCGCTTTCTTCGCGGAAGGGGAAGAGACGCCCCTGCCGGTGGCGGAGGTGCGGCCGGAGGGAAGGACGGCGACGGTCCCGGGAAGCGGCGGTGCGGCTTCCGGCGGCGGAGCGGGCGCTTCCGGAGAGGGGACGCCGTCTTCCGAAAGCGACCCGCGGCGGGTGTTCGACGAGCAGGATCTGGCGCCGTACCGGCCCGATTACCGCAACTCCATGTACTTCGACGAAATTTATCACGGGCGGACGGCCTACGAGTTTGTGGAAAAAATGGAACCCTACGAATGGACGCACCCGCATATGGGCAAATGGCTCCTGTCCTTCGGCGTGCAATGGTTCGGCATGACGCCTTACGGATGGCGGTTCATGGCGGCGGTCTTCGGCACGCTGATGGTGCCGGTGGTCTACGCCGCGGCCAGGGGGATGTTCGGGCAAACCCGGTACGCGTTTCTGGCGGCTCTGCTCCTTGTGCTGGAAGGGTTTCGCCTGGTGCACTCCCGCATGGCCAACGTCGACGTGTTCGGCGTGACGTTCACCACCGTCATGTTTTACGCCATGCACCGGTACGGGCTTGGTTCCTGGCGGTACGGCGGATTCGGGCGCAGTTTCTTCTGGCTTGCGCTGTGCGGGGTCTTTTTCGGGCTGGCCGCATCGGTCAAGTGGAATTACATGTACGGCGGCGCGGGCCTGGCCGTGCTGTTCATCATCGCGCTGGCGCGCCGGCGCAGGGAGCTGTGGCTCGCCGGCGAGCGGGGGTTTGTCCGGCGAACGGTGTTGACGCTGCTGGCCTGCATCGTATTTTTTGTGGCGGTGCCCGCGGGCATCTACGCGGCTTCCTATACCCCGTATCTGAAGGCGACGGAGCGGGACGACGGCCTGAAGGATTTGTGGCAGTACCAGAAAAACATTTACAACTACCACAAAGGCGTCAAGGAAGTGCACCCCTATTCGTCGAAATGGTGGACGTGGCCGGTCATGGCCCGCCCGGTCTGGTACTACGGCGGCAGCGATCTGGCTCCGGGAAAGGCGCAGAGCATCGCGGCCATGGGCAACCCCGCCGTCTGGTGGGGCGGCCTGGCGGCGCTTCTGGCGGTGATGTGGAGCGCCTTCCGGCGGCGGGATCCCGTGGCGGTGACGCTCACGGTCGCCTTTCTGTCGCTGTACGTTCCCTGGATCGTGGCGCCGCGGACCATCACGTTCCTGTATCACTATTTTCCGATGGTGCCGCTGCTCATTTTCGCGCTGGTGTGGCTGTTCAAGCGGATGGAGGAAAAACCCCCCCGCGACCGTCGCCTGACCGCGGCGTTCGTGGCCTTGACGGCGTTTTTGTTCGTCTGGTTTTATCCGGTGTACGTCGGGATGGAAATCAGCCGGGAATGGGTCAACATCGCGCTCAGGTGGTTCCCGAGCTGGGGATTCTGACAGGTCGCGCGCGGCTGTTTTTGCCAATTCCGGGGAAAATATATACGTGGTAAATCATTTATGATCTTAAATATTCCGGTTGGACGAGGTGCCCCATGAAGGTTGCCCTGAAGGCGGAACGGTGTTTGCTCAGCGTCGTGGTTCCCATGTACAACGAAGAAGAGGTGATCGAGGCGACCTACCGGCGCCTCACCGCGGTGCTGGAGTCGATCGGCGAGCCTTATGAAATCCTGTTCGTGGATGACGGCAGCCGGGACCGGACGGCGGACATCGTGCGCGGCATCTGCGCGGGGGACCGCCGGGTCAAGCTGATCGGCCTGTCCCGCAATTTCGGCCACCAGATCGCCGTGACCGCGGGCATCGATCACGCGTCCGGGCGGTGCGTCGTGCTCATCGACGCCGACCTGCAGGACCCGCCCGAGATCATTCCGCAGATGCTGGCCCGGTGGCGGGAGGGCTTCGATGTCGTCTACGGCCGCCGCGTCGCCCGCAAGGGCGAATCGTGGTTCAAAAAGACGACCGCCGCGCTGTTTTACCGTTTCTTAAGGAAAATGTCGCCGGTGGACATCCCGGTGGACACCGGGGATTTCCGCCTGATGGACCGGAAAGTTTGCGACGCGCTGCGGGGCATGCGGGAGCGAAGCCGGTTCGTGCGGGGCATGGTCAGCTGGGTCGGCTACCGCCAGACCGCGGTGCCGTACGTGCGGGAAGAGCGGTTTGCGGGCGAGACGAAATATCCGCTGCGCAAAATGGTCCGTCTGTCGCTGGACGCCATCACGTCGTTTTCCACCCGGCCGCTCCGGTGGGCGGGCTTCCTCGGTTTTCTCTTGTCGGCGGCCGGGTTTGTGTACCTGCTGGTGGCGTTGTACCTGCGCCTGTTCACCGACGTGACGCAGCCGGGCTGGACGTCGCTGATCGTCATCAGCCTGCTGTTTCACGGCATCACGCTGACGCTGCTGGGCGTCCTCGGCGAGTATGTGGGGCGGATCTACGAGGAGACCAAGGGACGTCCGCTTTATCTCACGGCGGAAAAAATCAATTTCGAAGACGAAGACGAGGCCGGGAGGGAGGAAGCGTTTGATGCGAGAGCGGCAGGCGCATCCCGCGGAGACGGCGGGTACTGAAGCCGCCGGGGGGACAGGCGCGGCAACCGGTGACGCCGCCCCTCCGCCGCGGGATGAACCGTTGGTTTGGGTCACGCGGGGCCGCCTCACGGAAAACGTGCACCGCGGGCGGATCTGCGCCGTGTCCGCGGATGACGGCCGCCTGCTGGCGGCGGTCGGGGACCCGGACGCCCCGGCTTTCCTCCGTTCCACGGCCAAACCCGTCCAGGCGCTCGGCGCGCTGCTGGCCGGAGCCGGGGAGGCGTTCGCGCTGGACGACCGGCATGTGGCGCTCATGTGCGCTTCCCACCGGGGAACGGCCGCCCAGATGGAAGCGCTGGAGGAGCTGCTGCGGCGGACGGGACTGGCCGAGGACCTGCTGGCAATGCGTCCGGACGCCCCGCTTGACGAGGAAGCGAAGGCGGCCTGGATTCGCGCGGGCGGCCAAAAGCGTCGCCTTTATCACCAGTGCGCGGGAAAACACCTCGGCATGCTGGCCTGGTGCAAGCTGCGCAATTGGCCCCTGGACGGGTACATCCGCCCCGGCCATCCGGCCCAGCAGGAAACCCTTGCGCGCATGGCCGCCTGGGCCGGCGTGCCGCCGGCGGACGTGGCGTCCGCCGTGGACGGCTGCGGTCTGCCCACGTTTGCCGTGCCGCTGCGGGGCATCGCGCGGATGTATGGCCGGCTGGCCTTTCCGGACGCCGCCCCGGAAGGCGAGTCGGAGGCGGCGCGCCGGGCCGCGGCGGCGATGCAGCGGCATCCCGAACTGGTGGAAGGACCGGGCCGCCTGGCGACACTGCTTCTTGCGGACCCCAACATCGTGGCCAAAAGCGGGGCCCAGGGCGTGTTTGCCCTTGGGCTGAAGCGCCAGCGCGTCGGCGCGGCGATCGTCGTCAGCGACGGCGCGGAAAGCGCGCTGCCCGCCGCGGTGCGGGCCGTGCTGATGCGCTTCGGTGCCTGGACGCCGGAGCTGGAAGAGCGTTTCGCCCGGTGGTATCCGGACGGGCTGGTCAGCGCCACGGGGGAACCCGCAGGCCGCCGCGTGCCGGCGTTCCGGTGGTAACGAACGGGCGGCGAGGGGCCGTGGAACCGCAAGCGATATTCAGTTGCCGGCAGGCGGCGCGGAAGGCCGTGCGGCCGGCGGCCCGGATGTTTGCGCAACGGACGGTTGGGGTGCCGTTCTGAGGCGGTAGGCGGTGGGCGTTTCGCCGTACATGCGGTGGAACCGCTTGGAGAAATAGAGCGCGTCGCGGAAACCCACGGAGAGGGCGATCTGCGCCACCGTCAGTTCCGGCCGTTCCCGCAGGAGCCGCCGTCCGCGGTCGAGGCGCAGCCGGTTCAGAAAGGCGACGGGCGTAAGGCCCGTTTCTTTTTTGAACGCGCGGGACAGGTGGGCGCGGCTGTAGCCCAGCGCTTCGGCCATGCCCTCCATCGTGACCGGCTCCGCCAGCTGCGCCGTCATGAAATCGATGGCCCGCCGCACCAATTCCTCCCGGTGCGACGCGGGCCGCGCCGCGAACCCGTCCGCCTCGCCGGCGCCTTCGCGCAGCGCGGCCAGCAGGAGGAGCAAATGCCCGGCCGCCTCCAGCGGCGCCGACGGCCTCCGCGCGCGGAAAGCGTCATAGATGGCGCGGCAGCACCGGTCCGGCACGCGGCTGGCGCCCGTGTCCGCCACCGACCGGGGCGCCGCCAGCCCGGCTTCCGCCACCCATCGTTCCGCGTCTTCCCCCGTAAAAGCCACCCAGCGGTATTTCCAGGGGTCCGCTTCGTCCGCCTCGTAACCGGCCAGCTGACCGGGCCGGATCAGAAACGTGTGCCCCGCCGAAAGCTCCGTTTCCCGGTCACCGTCCGCGAAGCGACCTTTTCCGGAGACCACGTGGTGCAGCAAAAAATAATCGACGACCTTCGGTCCCACCCGGTGCCCCGGGGGCGTCTGGCTTTCGCCGGCGAACAGCACGATCAGTGCGCCGGAGGATTGCCGCGCCGGGTTGGAGGCAACGCGGTACGTCGGTTTTTTGCGGCTCGCCATGATCGTCCCGGTCCTCCTCATCACTTTTTTCTCGGTTCCGCACCCCATTTTACCATGGATTTGGCCCGTCCGAAGTCACATATGATCACTTTTGTCCTTATGAAACGCATTTCCCGCCATACTCCCTTTCCCGCGTGATCCGGTATACTTAAGGCAGAAAAAATCCACGGACGCTTCCGGAAGGAACGGGCCGCAGACGGGAGGATCGCGATGGCGCAGGTGGAGGAGCTGAAACGCGAGTTTGTCCGCCGGTTCGGCGGAGACGCGGCGGCCATCCGGGCTTACCACGCCCCCGGCCGCGTGAACCTGATCGGGGAGCATACCGATTACAACGGAGGCGCGGTGTTTCCGGCGGCGCTGACCTTCGGCACGACGCTGCTCATCCGGCCGCGGGCGGACCGGCGGATCGGGCTGGCTTCCCACAATTTTCCGCTGACGGGCGAGTTCGAGCCGGACGGCCTGGTCAAGCGCCGGGAAGACGACTGGATGAACTACCCGAAAGCGGTGGTCTGGGAGCTCGGGCAGCGGGGCATCCGGCTTTCCCGGGGGTACGACCTTTTGTACCACGGAGAAATTCCGAACGGCGCCGGCCTGTCTTCGTCCGCGTCCATCGAAGTGGTCACCGCCTATGCCTTGCTGGACATGGAGGGCCTCAAGGCGGACACCGTGCAGCTTGCGCTGTGGTGCCAGCATGCCGAGAACGAATTCGTCGGCGTCCAATGCGGCATCATGGACCAGTTTGCGGTGGCCAACGGGAAAAAGGATCACGCCATCCTGCTCTACTGCGACACGCTCCGGCACCGGCACGTGCCCTGCCGGACCGGCGAGTACCGGCTGGTGATCGGCAATACCAACAAAAAGCGCGGTCTGGTCGATTCCAAGTACAACGAGCGACGCGGAGAATGCGAGCGGGCGGTGCGGGACCTCAGGGCGGCCCGCCCGGATCTGCGGTTTCTGGCGGAACTTGCGCCGGACGAATTCCGCGCCCTCGAGCATCTGATTGGCGAGGAAACGGTGCGGCGGAGGGCGCGGCACGTGGTGGAGGAATGCGACCGGGTGAGCCGTTCCGTCGAAGCGCTGGAAAAAGGCGATCTCGCCGCGTTCGGCCGGCTCATGAATGCCTCCCACGATTCCCTGCGGGATCTGTACGAGGTCACCGGCCCGGAACTGGACGCGATGGTGGACGCGGCCCGGGACATTCCCGGCGTGCTCGGCTCCCGCATGACCGGCGCCGGCTTCGGCGGCTGCACGGTCTCGCTGGTGCATCGGGAGTCGGTGGATCGCTTCATCGAAGAAGTCGGCCGCCGCTACCGGGAAGCGACGGGCCTGCAGGCGGATTTCTATGTGGCGGACATCGGCGACGGCGTCAGGAGGCTTCCGGACTGAACGGTTGCCGCGGGTCCGGCGGGGCGGATAGGAGGAGAGACCGCCTGCGGCGGTTCCGGCCGGCTTCATGGCGGGGCTGACGCGGGCGGCGTCGGAAAACAAAGAGAGAGGGTGCGCCAATGGCGATTTTGGTCACGGGCGGCGCCGGCTACATCGGTTCGCATACGGTGGCGGCGCTGTTGGAAAAAGGGGAACGGGTCGTCATCCTGGACAATCTGGCCCAGGGTCACCGCCAGGCGGTGCTCGGGGGGACGCTTTGCCAGGGGGATTTGCAGGACGAAGCGTTTCTGGACCGGCTGTTCGCCGAACACGACATCGACGGGGTCATCCATTTTGCCGCCAGTTCGCTGGTGGGCGAAAGCATGAAGGACCCCGGAAAATATTACCGGAACAACGTGGGAGGCACCCTGTGCCTGCTGGAGGCGATGCGCAGGGCGGGCGTCGGCCGGCTGGTGTTCTCGTCGACGGCGGCGGTGTACGGGGAACCGGAACGCGTGCCCATCCGGGAAGGGGACCGGACGGAGCCGACCAACGTGTACGGCGAAACCAAGCTGGCGATGGAAAAAATGATCCGCTGGTATGGCAGGGTCCACGGGCTCCGATACGTCTCGCTGCGCTATTTCAACGCGGCAGGAGCCCACGGGAGCGGACGGATCGGGGAGGATCACCGGCCCGAGACGCACCTGATCCCGCTCATCCTGCAGGTGGCCCTGGGCAAGCGCGAGCGGATCGACGTGTTCGGCGACGACTATCCGACGGAAGACGGCACGTGCATCCGCGACTACATTCACGTCAGCGACCTGGCCGACGCGCATATCCTCGCCCTGGAGCGCCTGCGCCGCGGCGGGGAAAGCGGCGTCTACAACCTGGGTGCCGGCAAGGGATATTCCGTGCGCGAGGTGATCGCCGCGGCGCGGGAGGTCACCGGCCATCCGATTCCCGCCGCCGTGCAGCCGCGGCGCGCGGGGGACCCGGCGGTGCTGGTCGCTTCCCCGGACAAGGCGAAGGCCGAGCTGGGATGGGCGCCGCGGCGCAGCGGCCTGCATGAGATGATCGCCAGTGCCTGGGAATGGCACCGGCACCATCCGGACGGCTATGCCGAGTGAGGGCGCGCGGGGTGAGGATCATGGAGCATGACGGAAACCGGAAGGCAACCCCGCCGATTTCGGAAGACGAACGCCGGGAGATCATCGACGGCGTTTCCCGTCATATCGAACGGCTGATCGCCCATGCCTTGCGCTGCGGGATGATCGAGCCGGCCGATGTCCCGTTCGCCCGCAACGCGCTGCTGGACGCGTTCGGGCTGGCGGCGCCGGCCAATCCCGTGGAAGATGTCCCCGCCGGCGGGGACGCGTCCGCGGGCGGCGCCGCCGAAACGGACGATGCCGGCCAAGCCGGGCTGCCGGACCATCCCGCCCGCCTGCTCGAGCCGCTGCTCGATGCGGCGGTCCGCCTCGGCGTTTTGCCGGAAGACACCACGACCCACCGGGACCTGTTCGACGCGCGGCTGATGGGGCTGCTCATGCCGCGGCCGTCGGAAACGAACCGCATGTTTTTCTCCCTCGCCCGGGAACAAGGCATCCGCGCGGCCACCGACTGGTTTTACCGGCTCGGCATCAACGCCAACTACATCCGCATGGACCGCATCCGCCGGAACGGCTACTGGCGGCATCCGACGCCTTACGGCGAACTGGAAATCACCATCAACCTGTCCAAACCGGAGAAAAGTCCCCGGGAGATCGCCCTGCTCCGTTCCTCGCCTCCCGCGGGGTATCCGAAGTGCCTGCTTTGTCCCGACAACGTCGGCTATGCGGGCCGGCCGGACCATCCCGCGCGGCAAAACCTGCGCATGGTGCCCGTCGTCCTGCAGGGGGAGACGTGGTATTTCCAGTACTCGCCCTACGTGTATTACAACGAGCACAGCATCGTGCTGTCGGCCGGACACGTCCCGATGTGCATCACGGCTGCCACGCTGGCCCGGCTGCTCGATTTCGTGGAGCAGTTTCCGCATTACTTTATCGGTTCCAATGCCGATCTGCCCATCGTGGGCGGCTCCATCCTGAACCACGACCACTACCAGGCGGGACGCCACCGGTTTCCGATGGAACTGGCGCCGATCGAAGCGTGGTTCGCTATCCCCGGAGCGCCGGACGTGCAGGCGGGCATCGTGAAATGGCCGATGTCCGTCATGCGCCTGCGGTCGCGAAACCGCCGGGCTTTGCTGGACGTCGCCGGGCGCGTGCTGGAGGCGTGGCGGGGGTATGCCGATCCGGAATCGGGGGTGCTCCCCTTCACCGGCGACACCCCCCACAACACGATCACGCCGATCGCGCGGCTGAAAGAGGACGGGGCCTACGAGCTGGACCTCGTGCTGCGCAACAACCGGACGAGCGAAGAACACCCCGACGGCATTTTTCACCCCCACAAGGAGCTGCACCATATCAAAAAGGAAAACATCGGGCTGATCGAAGTGATGGGGCTGGCCGTGCTGCCCGGGCGCCTGCAGGGCGAGCTGGCCGCCATTGCCGGGCTGCTCACCGGACAAACGCCGTATGATGAGCGGGCGATCGCGGCGCCGGACCATCCCCTCGCGCAGCACGCGGAATGGATCGCGGAGCTGGTGGCGGCGCACGGCACCGGCATGGAACCGGGCGAAGCGGACGCCGTGCTCCGGCGGGCGGTCGGCGACAAGTTTCTCACCGTGCTGGAGCATTGCGGCGTGTTCCGGGACACGGCCGCCGGCCGCGAGGCGTTCCGCCGGTTTCTCGGCAGCTGCGGTTTCGTTCCGGTCGGGTAACCGCGCGAAGGATTTCCACGGCCATGTTCCCGGCCGCACGAAAAATCTTGGTATTCCATTCCTCCCGTTTCCCGCCGGTTCGACATTCCAATCGCCACGCAAATTTCCCAACAGAAGGAAAATGGATTGAAACGGTGCTCTTCCAGTGATAACCTATTATTAATCATGTTCATTCAATTTTGTTCAATTATTTAACAAATTTGTACAAATATGTTTTTCAGTATAAAACTCGAAGGAGCTGGAAAATGATCGGGCGCTTGTACATGACGCCGGATCGGAGCGTAGCCTATCGTGACGGGGGGCCGGGAGCCGGCGGAGCGGCCGCCCCGACGCTCGTGCTGCTGCACGGATACGGCGGCAGCCACCGGTATTTCGATGAAATTTTTCCCCTGCTGACGGAGCGGCACCGGGTCATCGCGCCGGATTTGCGGGGCCATGGGGCGTCTGCCGCTCCGGAAGGCGTCTATACGATGGAAACCCTGGCCGAAGACGTGCGGAAATTGCTCGACCACCTCGGGCTGGAGCGGGTGGTTTTGCTCGGCCATTCGCTGGGCGGCTATGTCACGCTGGCGTTTGCCGAGAATTATCCGGAGCGTCTCGCGGGCTTCGGGCTGCTGCATTCCACCGCGTATCCGGATACCGAGGAAGGCCGGGAAAACCGCCTGAGAGTGGCGGAGATCGCCCGCCGCCGCGGGTCTGTGCCCGTGATCGACGGCCTGGTTCCGAAGCTGTTTGCGCCGGCCAACCGGGAAAACCTGGCGGATAAAGTGGAGTTCGCCAGGCGCATCGGATACGCCACGCCGCCCAATGGCATCATCGGCGCGGCCCTGGGCATGCGGGAAAGGCCGGACCGGCGCGCCGTGCTGGAACGGGCCCGGGTGCCGGTGCTTCTGTTGGCGGGCGCGCATGACGAGGCCGTTCCTCCCGAACGGCGATTTCCGGCGGACGGCCCCCACATCGTCAAGGTGGAGTTGCCGGACGCGGGGCACATGGGGATGCTGGAGACGCCGCGGGCTTTCGCAGACGCCATCCTCGATTTCACCGGCCGGTGCCATTGACCTTTGAAAGCGGAATCAATCTTGCGGTTGTTGATGAAAACCATTTTATGATAGTATTTTGAAAGCCGGTGCAATCATTTCCATTTTTTAAGGTGAGCCGATTTGGGACTCCTGTGGCCCGACTTGCTCTCGTTTTCCGTGCTGTTTCTTCTTCTCATCCTTGCATATGTCCGCAGCCGGTTGACGCACGTTTACAAGGTTTACGTGGCGTTTCATTTTGTAACGCTTTTTTGGCCACTGGGGCATTTTGTTTCCATCGCGGGTCATGATGAGACCGTCCGGACCTACGGCCTGCAGCTTGGCGTCTTTGCGCTGTGCTTCATCGGGCCGGGATGGCTCATGCTGGTCCAGTATTTGATGATGCCGGACTGGCGCCCTTCGCTCAGGACCGTCGCCGCCACGATTCCGGCGTTCCTGTGCGCGATATTGGTGTGGTGGAATCCCGCAGGAACTTTCGCGGCTCCCGGCGAATCTCTGACATGGAATTACGGATATTTGTTGTGGGTTGTGGTGGCCGTCCTGTTTGCCTATTTCGCCGTGGCCATGAACCGGCTGTTCCAGGCGCTGGTTCGCGAAGCGAACGCCCACCGGCGGAGGCAATGGATGGTGCCGCTGGTCGGGATGCTTCTGCTGGCCGGCCTGGGCGGGCTCGACCTCATGTTCAACTTGTTTCTGCAGGGACAGACGCCGAGGGTCGACGGCCTGACCTCGCTGGGCCTGCTCCTGGCCGTGCCCTGCTTCATGCAGGCGATTCGCCGCCTGGACGATTCCAACCTCTTGAGCCTGGCGCGAAGGGGCGTTTTCGAATTCATCGACACCGGCATTCTCGTGCTCGACCCGGACGGCCGCGTGCTGGAATCCAACCGCGGTTCGCAGACCTTCGTGCAGGTGAAAAAAGGCGAGCTGTTTGACCTGGAAGCGTTCCTTGCGCCGTTCGAGACGCAAGGGGAAGTGACGGAGTTTTTGTATCGGTTTCGCCACTACCCGGGCGAGCGGATGCAGCTCGAAATCTCGATCCGCGAAGGCGGCTTGCGGCACGTCAACATTCAGATCGCGCCAATTTTGGAAAACCGCAAGGAACTGATCGGCCGCGTCATCACCTTCCACGACGTCACGGATTTGCGCAAGCTGGTCGACGACCTGAACCGCAAGAACGAAACGCTGCACGAGCGCAACCTCGAACTGATCCGGACGCAGGAGGAGCTGTTCAACGCCAATCTGAAGCTGGAACAGATGGCCATCACGGACAGCCTGACGGGATGTTACAACCGGCGCTACCTGATGCAGAAGCTGGAAATGGAAGTGGCGGACCATATCCGGAATCAGGTGCCGTTCAGCATCATTTTGTTCGATATCGACCATTTCAAAAGAATCAACGATCAATTCGGCCACCTGGTCGGCGATCAGGTGCTCGTCGCCACGGTGGAAGCGGTGCGGGGGGTTTTGCGTCCGTCGGATGTCCTCGCCCGGTACGGCGGGGAGGAATTCACCATCTACCTGCCCGGCTCGGGGATCCGGGAAGCGGAGGAACTGGCCCGCGATGTCATGCGAGCCGTTTCGCAGATCGCCGCCAATACCGGCAGCCAGGTGGTGACCATCCGCGTGACGGTCAGCGTCGGCATCGTATCCGCGGAGACGTACGAAACCCCGGTGGAGGAAGTGCGCGATTTCCTCCGCAGCCTGTTTGCCCGGGCGGACGCCGCCCTGTACCAGGCCAAAAACGGCGGCCGCAACCGTGTCGTGATCGCGAATTGAACGGGAGGTGCGAGCGCGGACGATCCCTCGGATTCATCGGCAGCAGTTCGATTGGCATGGGAATGGACCAAGGGCAATGACGGTCTGGGATGGCCGGAAAGGAGTGGAACAATGCGGGCCCCGCTGGCGCTCGGTGTGCTGCTGAATTGCAAGTCAGTGGTGGAAAAAGTGAATCAGAACTACGTGTCGACCGGGATCATAACCGGCGTGGAAGGGGAACTGTTCGAGGTCGAACTGAGCGATTTCGAGCGGTTCCAGCTGGGTGACGCGATTAAGGTGACCATTTATTCCCCCGCAGGCATCCAAACGTTCCAATCTGTCGTCTTTGCAAAATATCACGGAGCCATTGCGATTTTCCAGCCGCCCGCCCTTGCGATGAAATTCGGGGACAAGCGGGAACACGTCCGCGTGGATACGGACGGCACCGCGCTCGTCACCGTGGCGCAGCCGGCGGTCGCTGCCGGCGGCCGGCATTCCGCCGACCCGGTCGAAGTGCGGATCAAGGACATCAGCGTCGCCGGACTGGGATTCTTCGCGCCGAATCTTCCGTTCTTCATCGAAGGTGCGCGGTTCAATGCGACCATCAAAATCGATTTTGAGTTCGCCTGCGACCTCGTCATCGTGCGGCGGGAGTGGCAGAGCGAAAACTGGCTGTGCGGCGCCCGCCTCATGCTGGAGGATCAGGAAGCGCTGCGACAGCTGAGGGCGTTCATTTTGCGCCAGCAGGTGGATAGATACATAAAGCGGCGGGAAAGACTCGTAAAGGAACAAGAGCTCAGCGAACTGTGAGCGGGCGTCCGCCTGCGTCCCGCCGCGCACGGCTCATTGCACGACGATATAGCCCACCATCGGTCCGCCGGACAGCGAGTCGGTGTGCGTCTGGCAGATGATCGGATATGTACCGGCCTTCTCCGCGACAAAGCGGACGACGGCCGTTTTTCCTTTGCGCACCTCGCCGGTGACGCCCAGTCCCTCGATGATGAACGGGTGCGACCCGCCGCTGACGCCGGTGATGCGAAGCTCCACCTGCTCTCCCCGGGGAACGATCACGGTGCCGGGGTCCCAGCGGTAGACCTCGATTTTTTTGCCGTTGTCCAGCGTGGCGACGAACTCTCCCGTGACCAGATGGATGACGCGCGGGGCTTCCGCCGAGGCCGGTTTCGAGGCGGCTTCCGACAGGCGCCATCCCACGTACGCTCCGGCCGTCACCACGAGAATGACGGTGGCGATCGTCCAGATGAACTTCGATTTTTTTACAAAGATCACTTTGCGCATGGCGACTTCCTCCCGTGGGGCATGTTTTCTCAAAGCCAGTCTATGCGTCCGCCTGTCCCGGCATGACAAGCCGGGGTTGTTCGAACGGATCCGGCAGGCCGGGCGGCGTAGCGGTCATGGCCGGCAATGGGTTGTTGCGGCTTGGGCAAGCCGGGTCTGTTGGAATCGGCCCGCGGCGTATGATAGAATGGTAGCCAGGTTTTCGTACGGGGAAGGCGATGATATTGGGTTTGATGGACGCCGTTCACGAGTGGCTGGGCCGGCTCCTCGAATGGGTGGAAAGTCTCGGCTACTGGGGCATCATCGTCGGGCTTGCGGTGGAAGTGATCCCCAGCGAGATTGTGCTGTCCTACGGGGGATACCTGGTCTCCCAGGGCCGCATCACCTTTGCGGGAGCGGTGGTTTGCGGCACCATCGGCGCCATGCTGCAGCAATGGATCCTGTACGCCATCGGGCGATACGGCGGCCGGCCTTTTTTGCTGAAATACGGAAAATATCTGCATCTGAAACAGAGCCATATCGAGCTGGCGGAACGCTGGGTGGAGCGGTACGGTCCCATTATCGTTTTTACAGGCAGGTTTTTGCCGGTCATGCGGCAGGTGGTGTCCGTCCCCGCGGGCATGGCGCGCATGAATCTGGGGCTGTTCAGCCTGCTCACCCTGCTGGCGTCCATCCCCTGGTGCCTTCTGTTCGTATGGCTGGGCTGGACCCTTGGCGACCAGTGGGAAAAAATCGACGAGAAAGCCGCGCCTTACGTCCAGCCCCTCGTGCTGATCGCCCTTGCGGTTCTCATCCTGTATTTTCTCTTTCAGGCCGTGCGCCGCAGATCGAAACAGACCAACTGAGCTTTGGAAGCCCGGTTGGGAGAATGTGAGGGTTCGTGAGCCATGCCGAAAATACGCCAATTCGAACTGGGCCCGATTGCCGCGAACTGCTACGTGCTGACGGACGAGGCGGAAAAAAGGGCGGTCGTCATCGATCCCGGCGCGCCGGAAGACGTGCTGCTGGACGCGCTGGACGGCCTGACGGTGGAAGCGGTGCTGCTCACCCATGCGCATTTCGATCACATCGGCGGCGTGGATCTCGTGCGCAAAACGTTCCGCTGCCCCGTCTGGCTGCATCCGCTGGAAGCGGACTGGCTGGGCGATCCGGGCCTGAACGGTTCCGCCCGGTGGCCGGAAGTGACGCCGCCGGTAACCACCGATCCGCCCGATCGGGAGCTGAACGACGGGGACACCCTCGAGCTGATCGGCGAAACGTTCCGGGTGCTGCACATTCCCGGCCATTCGCCCGGCAGCGTCGGATTTCTGTGCGGCGATCTGCTGTTTGGCGGGGACGTGCTGTTTCGCCGCTCCGTGGGGCGGACGGATTTGCCGGGCGGGGACCCGGCGGCGCTGGGGCGTTCGATCAGCAGGAAGCTGTACGCCCTGCCGGACGGGGTCCGGGTGTTTCCCGGGCACGGGCCGGCCACGACCATCGGGGAGGAAAAGCGGGAAAACCCGTATGTGCGGATGATACGCTGAGCTGCCCGGCGTGGGCCCGGGGATACCGGGAAGGATTTTTACGGATTTTCACGGACATCCGGTCCGTTAGCGGCCCCCAATCGGGCCGTTTTCCATTCTGACGGACATAGGGTCCGTTAGACCGGGTCCAGACCGCGATGGAAACGGTTTCGGGGATGGGTGTCGTCTTCTGACGGACTATATGTCCGCAAGATTTTTCTGAAACCGTTTCCCGGCGCTACAAACGGACTGTATGTCCGCTGCGGGTTCCTTGGCTTTTTTCACCTCGGCGTGCAGGGCATCCTCTTTACAAGTTTTCCTTCGAATGGTAATATGGAGTTGTCCCTGGAAAACCGAACAGGAACGAAATCACGTCTGCGAAGCACGCAGGCGCCGGAGCGATCGCTCCCGCGTCTGCGTTTTTTATTTTCCCGGGGAAAGGAGGCGGCGGGGTGAACCACAGACGACAAGCCGCTTTGAGCCTGGCGGCGGCCGCGCTGGCGGGGCTTCTGGTCTACGGCATCCATCTGCTTCAGCTGAGGCAGATCCGGCTGCAGGAGACGGTGGACGTGATCGCCGCCCGGGAGTTTGTGCCGGCCGGTGCGACGCTCGGGGCGGAGATGCTGATCCGGCTGCCCCTCCCGCGCGGGGCCGTCACGGAGGGGATGATTTTCGACGCCGCCGAGGCGGTCGGCTGGGAGACAACGGTGCCCCTCGGCAGCCGTGAACCGCTGCTCCGGTGGAAGCTCGACCGATTCGGTCTGCTGCCGCGTCCGGGCGAGGCGACTTTCCGGATCCCGAATGAATACATCAAGGCGGTATCCAACGGCATCCGGGCCGGGGATCTGGTGGTCGTCTACCTGTCGGACGAACAGGGGCCTTCGCGGCGCCTGTTTCCCGAACCCGTGCGGGTGGCGGCGGTCAAGACGGCGGCGAACGTGGAGCTGGACAACCCGAAAAATCCCAATCTGCTGTCCCTGGCCGAGGGGGACAAGGAAAAGATGTACGCTTCCCGCCGCGACGCCAACGGGGCGATCGACGCGATCAACCTGAACCTGACGGAAGAGCAGTGGCTGATGCTGGACGCCGCCTGCAAGGACGGCACCGCGAAGCTCGTCATCGCCTTCGACGCGTTCGCGCCGTTCCGTCAGGGACAGAATCTTCCGGCCGTGGAGGGGATTTCGTCATGAGCGGTCCGCTGATCGCTTTCACCGGATCGACACCCAACATCGGAACCACCGTCGCCGCGCTGGGCACCGCCTTTCGGCTGGCGGCCCGCACCGGCAAGCGGGTGGGGTTTCTGTGCCTGAACCTGAAAAGCGCCAAAACGCACCTTTACCTGGGGGTGGATGAGCCGAAGGTGACCCTGGACGCCATACGGCCGGAGCTGCGGGCGGGCACGCTGACCGCCGACAAGCTCAGAGCCTATGCGCAGGCGCCGCCCCGCCTGCGCGGCGTGCACGTGCTGTTCGGCAATCTGCCGCGGGACCAGGCCGAATACTACGAACCGGGGCAGATCGAACACCTGCTGCAGACGGCCCGCGAAGCATTCGACGCCGCCGTCGCCGACACGGGCGCGTACTGGGACAACGCCGCCACCATCTGCGCCTTGCGCATGGCGGAACATCGCTTTCTGGTCACGACGGGGCAGTTTACGCATTTCCGGGAAGACGTCTACCGCTGGATCGGCCAGATCGCCCCGCAGTTCGGCGTCCGCCCCGGGGAGTTCCACCTGGTGGTGCTGCGGCGTGCCGGCCGCATGTCCGAAGGGTTCGCGGTGAAGGACATCCTGCGGGAAACGGGCAGCTCCGGCGTTTCGGAACTGAAGGCGGACGAGAGTTTGGGGCAGCACCTGGACAGCGGCAGGCTGGACGAATGGCTGGCCGACGAACGCCGCGCGGCCGCGTTTGACGCGGTGGTGGATCTGCTGTTGCGGAAACTGGGCTGGACGGACGGGGAACGGCGGATGGACCGGCATCGCATGCCGCGTCCCTGGTGGCGGCGGGCGCCGGCGGACAAACGGGGCGGTCAGTCATGACGGAGCGCGCGGACGGATACACGGCACATGCCGCGCCCCCGCATCCCGCGGCGGCGGACGGATACGCGGACCGTGCGGCTCGCCCGCATCCTGCGGCTGCAACGGTGGACGCCGGGAAACGCTTTTCGCCCTCCGCCTATGCCGCCCTGCTGCAGATCGGCGGCAGGGGAGAAAGGGACACGCCGGAAGACGGGGAAGGGCGCGTCCTGGCCGACATCCGCGCCCTCACCGAAGAGATCCGGCACCTCCTGGCGGTGCCGCGCGGCTGGAACGAAGAAGAGCGCCGGCGTTACACGGAGAAGCTGAACCGCGCCATCATCGGCTTTCCCGCCGAGCGCGCGGAAATCTTGGCGTTCATCTCCGACTGGATCATCAAGCGAAAGCTCAACCATCTGCCCCTCGGTTCCCTGCCGTACGGTTCGCTGGCGGAGGCGCTGTTCGCCGAAGTGATCGGCATGAACGTGCTGGAGCTCATTTTGCGGGACCGCGCCGATCTGGAGGAAATCCAGGTGGTGGGGACGCAAATCTTCGAGGTGCGCGGCGGCCGGGTGATCGTTTCGCCGTACCGTTTCGACCATGTCGGACAGGTGGAGCGCATCCAGCAGAATCTCGTCCTGTTCAACAACGACCGGATTTCGCCCCGCAAGCGGTGGGCGGAGGTGCGCCTGCTCGACGGCTCCCGGGTGACGATGACGGGCTTCGGGTTCACCGCGCTTCCCACGCTGACCATCCGTTTTTACACGGTGAAGCATCTCAGCCTCGAAGCGTTGTGCCGGCCCGAATACGCCACCATCGACGAGGAAGTGTGCCGGCTGCTCCGGGTGATCGTCCGTTCCCGTTTCAACATGGTTGTCATCGGCGCCACCAACACGGGGAAAACCCATCTCATCAAGGCGCTTCTCGCGGAAATCCCCGACGAGGAACGCATCGTCACCTTCGAGAGCCGGTTCGAGCTCATGCTGAAGCGGGATTTCCCGGAGAAAAACGTGGTCGAATTCGAAATCGACGAAGACGATCCCCTGCACGGTCCCCGCCAGGCGTTCAAGCTGGCCCTGCGCCAGTCGCCCAGCCGCATCTGCCATACGGAGATCCGCGACGAAGACGCGAACCTTTACGTGCGGGCCTGCACCCGGGGGCATGAAGGCAGCATCACCTCCGTCCACGCCAACAGCCTGGAAGACGTGCCCGACGCGATTACGGACATGTGCATGCTGGACGGACGGGGCATGAACCCCGACCGGCTGCTGCGGCGCATCGTCGAGCACGTGACGCAGGTCGGCATGGAAATGCGGCTGGTGGGCGACCGGCGCAAGCTGGTGCGGATCGGCGAACTCGGGTACAAGGGCGGCCTGGTCACGGTGCGGGATTTGGCCCTGTACGACGAGGCGGCGGATTGCTGGCGGTTTCCGATGCCGTTTTCGGAACGGGCGTCGCGGCGGATTCGCCGCTGGGATCCCGAAGGATACCGGATGCTGCTGGAGAGGGGAGGCGTGACCCCGTGCTGAAGGCGGGCGTGGCGGCCGTCACGGTCATGCTGTTTCTGCTGCTGTACGTGTTTTTCCGCTTCTGGCTGGAGCAGTGGTGGCGGCGGTTTTCCGGCCGGCAGCGGCTGCGCCGGAGGCGTCGCGGCGGATGGACGGCCTGGTTCGAGCGGGCAGCGGCGAGGTTCCAGGGTCCGTACGAACATTTGGCGGACTTGCTTTCCGTCGTAGGGTGGCCGATGCGGCCGGAAACCTTTGCCGGACTGTCCGCATTCACGGCGGCGGCCGGCGTCGCGGCGGGCGTGTTCTTCTTCCGGAATGCGCGTTCCACCCTTGTGCTGCTGGTCATCCTCGGCCTGTTGCCTTATGTGATGCTGCGCATGCGGCTGGTCAGCCGGCAGATGGCGGCCCGGCTGGACTTTTTGCCGGCGGTGGAGCTGTTTTACCAGTGTTACCTGGTGACCGGAGGGCGGCAGGTGCGGACGGCGCTGCGCCAGACGGTGGAGGAGGGAAGGCTGCCCGCGGAAATCCAGGCGGTGTTTGAACAGCTCGACCGGAACCTGTCCGTCCGGGGCAACGACGAGGAAAGCCTGCGGCGGTTCACGCTGGCGGTGGGGCACCGCTGGGCTGATTATTTCGCCGGCATTTTGCGGGTGGCGCTGACGGAAGGCGGTTCGGTGGCGGACAACCTGCGCGAACTGATTGCGGACATGCGCCAGTCGCAGCTGGCGGACCAGCAGGAACGCCACCGTCTGCTCGAGATCCGGCTGGCGAACTTTGCGCCCGGGATTTTTCTCCTGGTGTTCATGGCGGTCAATTTTCGCCTGAATCCGGAGGCCAGCTACCGGTATTACCTGCAGGACCCCGGGGGCCGGGACCTGCTCCTGAACGCCTTCGTGCTCCTGTTCGGTTCGCTGCTCATGGGATTGTATCTGTCCAGAAAAAAGATGTGAGGAGGCGGACGGGTTGGGGGAGTATGAGCTTTGGCTCTGGCGGCTGACCGGATGGACGGCGCAGCTGGCCGCGGCGGGGGCGGGCGTCTACATGCTGCTGCGCATCGCTTTTTCCCGGGCGCCGCGCTGGCGGGCCGCCCGATTTCCGTGGCGGCATCCGCCGGCCCCGCGCTGGTGGCTGGCCCTGTTCCGGGCTGACCGGGACAGCGCGGCGCTCAGGCAGCGGCGATCGTTGCTGGCGGGATGCGGCCTTCGCTGGTCCGCCAGCGTATACCTGGCTGCCAGGCGCACCGCCGTCGCGTTGGGGCTGCTGATCGCCGGCCCTGTCTGGCTGGCGCTGATGTCCGGCCGGGCGCCGCTGGACATCGCCTGGCCGCCGGCCGCGGCCGCGACCCTCGCGGCTTTGGCTCCCCTGGCGGACCGGGCGGCGCTTGGCGCCTTCCGCAGGCACCGCGAGGCGCGCATCCGCGGCGAGATCGTCGCCGTAAGCCGCGGGCTGCTTTACTACTCCGGTTCGCGCCTGCACCTGCACGGCAAGCTCATGCGCTGCCTTCCGTACGCCCGCCTGATCCGCGGCGATCTGCAGCTTCTCCTGAACGAGTGGTACCACGACCCCGATGCCTCGCTTGAACGGTTCAAGGCGCGGCTCGGCACCGAGGAAGCGCGCGGCTTCGCGGAAACCGTCCGGACGCTCCGGCTGCACGAAGACGACGAGGTGTACGCCATGTTGCGGCGGCTGGTGGACGACTACAAGGAAAGAATCCGCCTGGCCCGGGAAAGCCGCAGGGAAATGGCCTCCTACGTCCTGTTCGTGCTGGCGGGAATTCCGGTGCTGTACATGTTTCACGTGTTCCTGTACCCGTGGATCCGGGAGGCGCAGGCGCTGTTCGACGCGCTGCAGGCCTGACTGCAGGTTGGAGAAAGGAGGTTGAAAGGCGATGCGCAATATTCTGATCTCGGTCATGATGCTGCTCGTGGTGGCGGTCATGTTCCAGAACATCATCGCCAAGGATACCACCGGTACCCGCGCCCGCATCGAAGCCCACGGGAATTACGCCAACGACACCATCGCCTCCCTCTCGCCGTAACCGGGCCCGGAAGGACCAGACGGCGGGAGCGCGGAAAAGTCCGGACCGCGAGACCGCCGCACCGGCTGACGGCCTGCATGCGGAACAAGCCGGGAGGCGGAGGACGCGGAACGGGACGTGCGGACGCTTATGCAAGAAGCTGAGAGGAAAAGGAGGGGGCGAAATGAGGCAACTGCTGATGGCCGTGATGCTGCTGTTGACGGTGGTCATGCTGTATGAGCGAATCGTCGGAGGGGAAGAGGGCACGCGGGATCTCATTCGCGCCCAGGGACGGGAGATGGCGGACGAGATTTCCCGGATGGATCCGTGAAGCAGCTGCTCGTTTTTGTCCTGTTTGCTCCCTTGTTCTGCTGGCTGGCGTTTTCCCCGGTTTACAAGCATGTCCTGCTGATCCGCCAGGCGCTTCTGCAGCAGGAAGCCGACTATCTGCTGGAAATCGGGGCCAGCGGCGCCCACGGGTATATCGACCGAGACATGGTGGCGGAGTCGCGCCTTCGTCTGGCCCGGCACGGGTTCCGGCCGGAGCTTTTGGAGTACGAAGTCGGCTCGACGAACGGCATGCCGGCCGACCAGCCTTCCGCGCCGCTGCACCGGGGGATCGGCCTGCGGCTGGAAATCCGTTATCCATATGAGCGGCTGCTGGACATCGACCGGCTCATCGGGCTGGATCCGCCGGGTTCGGACGGGCGCATCGTGGCCTCGGGCATGAAGATGAGCGAATATGTGCCGTAACACAAGGCGGGACCGTCATGCACAAACTGCTGTTTGGCGTTCTCATGGCCGTCATGTGGTGGATGCTGCACGCGCTGCAGTGGGACGAGGAGCGGGCGATGGGCCTGCTGTTCGAGGTGAAGCGGGCGGTGAACCGCGCCGCGCACGCGGCGGCGCAGCAGGCGGACCGGGACAAGCTGGAGTTGGGAATTCCCTCCATTGATCCCGGGCCCGCCCGCGCGGCGGCGGAGTTGTACCTGCGGGCCAACCTGCGGCTGGACCGGGACCTGCGCCCGCTTCCCCACAGCCCGCTGCGGCATCCTCCCGCCGTGCTGGTGTTCGATGTGATCAATGAGGATCACGAGTTTCCCTATACCTATTACAACCCGGAATACGACTACCGGGTCACGCTGGAGAGACCCGGCGTGGTGATGGTGGTCCGGGCGGAATATCCCCGGCTGTTTGCGGTGTTGGAGCCTGTCGTCTGGTACGTCAAAGGAGCCGCCGAGCTGGTGCATGTGTGAATGTTGCGCATCGGAGGCGGCCAAGGGGCGATCCGGCGATCCGATCCGTCGCGTCGTTCGACCCGGTGGGCTTGCGGCGCTGTCGAGATTTGGCGTATTGACACGGACAAGCCCGGGGCTTTATAATCAATTTATAGAACATTGTTCCGTATAACGGAACACACTTTCCTGTCCCACGTCCTGTCACCATTGTCGGCAAACCCAATGGGGACGGCAAAGGGCGGCTTTTGTACATTTTTTTGCGCAGTTTTTGAAACAGTGTTCCGTTTAACGGAACAGCAGACCGGGGTAAGGTTTTCAGGCGGGAGACGGCGACCATGGTTTCGCGGCGGCCGGGAAAGCGGAAAGACGAAAAGGGTGGTTTTGCGGCAGACGGGAGCGTGTTGTTCCGGGACAGACGGAAAAATGCGGCATCGTGAAAGCCGGAAAAGCGCGGTTTGGGAAAGCCGGGAACGTGTGGGTTCGCAAAAAAGGCGGATCGTGTTTTGCCGGACAGCCGGAAAAGCCCAAAGGAATCGGCGAGCAAGGAGCAGTGGTGCTGGTGAAAAAGCTGAATGCGGATGCATGGAAACAGTTGTCTGACGATCAAGCCGTGCTGCTGATGTCGGAATGCCAACATTGCGGGAAGCGAAATTTTCCGCCTTTGCGCTTTTGTCCGAACTGCCACACGGAGAATCCCGGGAAGAAAGAAATGAGCCGCCTTGGCACGCTGTACAGTTTTTCGCGCGTCCACGTCCCCCACAAGCTGTACCCCGCGCCGTACATCGTCGGCTATGTCGATTTTCCGGAAGGCTTGCGCGTTTTCGGACAAATCCGGGCGAACTTCGAAGATGTCCGGATCGGGATGAAAGTCGCCACTTCGGTGTGCCGTTTTGGTGAAGGCGAGGAGGCGGTTGTCGCCTATTGCTTCGTACCTGCAGAAAGGGAGTGAACATCATGGCGAGACCCGTTTATGTCACCGGGATCGGGATGACGCCTTTCCGCAAAAAATATGACCTCACCCTGGCAGAATTGGCGCAACAGGCGGTGGTGGCCGCACTGCGCGATGCCGGTTTTGACAGCAGGAAAGTGGAAGCCGTTTTCAGCGGTTCCGCCTGGGGCGGCCCGTTGCTCGGGCAACGGATTTTGCGCGATCTGGGCATGACCGGGGTGCCGCTCGTCAACATCGAAAACGCTTGCTCCAGCGGTTCCTCCGCCCTCAACCAGGGCTGGACGGCCGTGGCGCAGGGCATGTACGACGCGGTGCTCGTGATCGGTTCGGAGAAGCTGAGCCGGTTCGGTTCGGGCGCGCTGCCGCTGGAAGACGATGACCACGAGGTGCGCCTCGGGCAAATCATGCCGGCCGTCTACGCCATGCGCGCGCAGCGCTATTTCCACGAATACGGCGGCACGCCGGCGGATCTGGCGCTGGTGTCCGTCAAGAACCGCAAACACGCCCATCTCAACGAGTACGCGCAATTCCGCGATTTGCTCACGGTGGAAGAAGTGCTGGCTTCCAGGCCCGTCGCCGACCCGCTCACGCTGCTCATGTGCTGCCCGAAAGCGGACGGCGCGGCGGCGCTCCTCATCACCTCCGAACGTTACCGGAACGACCGGTCGGTCGAAATCCGCGCCTCCCGTTTGACTTCGGGCGTGTTCGAGGACGGGATCGTGGACACCACCATCGACGAAATCACGGTGAGATGCGCGAAGGAAACCTATGAAGCCGCCGGCATCGGTCCGGAAGACGTCGACGTCGCGGAAGTCCATGACGCCTTCGCCAGCGCCGAAGTGTTCTATTATGAGGCGCTCGGATTCTGCAAGCAAGGGGAAGGCCTTGAATTGGTGCGTTCAGGGGCTACGGCGATCGGGGGACGCATCCCCGTCAACCCCAGCGGCGGTTTGCTCAGCAAGGGCCACCCGCTGGGAGCGACGGGCATCGCGCAGATCGTGGAAATCGCCGAGCATCTGCGCGGCGAAGCCGGCACCCGCCAGGTGGAAGGGGCAAAAGTCGGCTTGACCCATTGCACCGGCGGCGGCATTGCGGGCATGGATCACGGCGCTTGCACAATGCACGTGCTGGTCAGGTGATCGCGATGTTGAGCGGAATTACCGTGCTGGACCTGACACAATTTCTGGCCGGGCCGTTTGCCACCCAGATCCTGGGGGATCTCGGCGCCGATGTGATCAAGATCGAGTGGGGCGAGGGCGACTCGACCCGCAAGCTCCCGCCCTATTTCATCGACGGGGACAGCCTTTATTATCTGTCGACGAACCGCAACAAACGCAGCATCTGCCTGAACCTCAAAAGCGAGGAAGGCCGCGAAGCCTTCCTGCGGATGGTCGCCAGGGCGGACGTGGTCATCGAAAACTTCCGCCCGGGCGTCATGGATCGCCTGGGTCTCGGGGATGAGGTGCTCCGATCGGTCAATCCGCAAATCATCCTGTGCAGCATTTCGGGTTACGGTTCCGACGGTCCGCTGGCCCAGCTGCCGGCCTACGACATGATCGTGCAGGCCGTGAGCGGCGGGATGAGCATGACCGGCGAACCGGGCGGCAAACCGGTGCGCACCGGCATCCCCACGGGGGATCTGGATGCCGGATTGTACGCCGTGATCGGCATTCTCGCCCAGCTTTACCAACGGTCCCGCCTGAAGAACGGGGAACAGCTCAAACATATCGACGTTTCGATGCTGGATTGCCAGATCGCGAAACTCTCCTATCAAGGCGCCTATGCGATGTTCTCCGGGGAAGAACCCGGATTGCAGGGCCGCGGTCACCGTTCGATCCCTACCTACCGGGCGTTCACCTGCGGTGACGGGCAGGACGTGGTGATCTGCGCGAATACGGAGGAAATGTGGCGAAAGCTTTGCGTGGTGCTGGGAACGGAAGAATTGCTCCAGGATCCCGCGTTTGCCACCAATGCCGACCGGCTGGAAAACATCGACAAGCTGATGCCGAAACTGGATGCGGGCTTCCGGAAATTTTCGGCCCCCGAACTCACGGAACGGCTGAATCAGGCGGGGGTTCCGGCCGCGATGATCCACGGCGTGCTGGACGCCCTCAACCATCCGCAAACCCGGCACCGGGGCATGGTTCAGGAGTTGGAACACCAAAGCGGCACCCGGTTCCGGATCGTCGGCGATCCGCTGAAGCTGTCCGAACAATCCGCGGCTCCCAAGCCGCCTCCGCGCCTGGGCGAGCATACGGCGCAGGTGCTGCGGGAATTCGGGTACCGTGACGAGGACATCGAGCGCATGGCGAAAGCGGGCGCGATCAAATTCGGATAATTCGGTACGGCCGGATGACGGCCGCATTCGGGAAAGATGCAGCTGATTCCGTTTTCAAAGGGGGAGTCCGTATAGTAAGATCAGTGTAATCTGTCGAAAAGCGGGGGCGAGTGGTGTGGAACAGAAAAGCCGGGTTCTCCGGGAGTTTCTGATTTTGACTTCGATCCTTGAAAAAGGCAATGACGCCGGCATCCGCGAAACCGCCAAAGAGCTGGGACTGGCGCCGAGCACCGTGCACCGGATTCTGTCGATGCTCCAGCAATCCGGCTATGTCCGGAGGCTGAAAAACGGCCGCTATGCGGTGGGCATCGAATTGGTGCGGCTGGCGCTCCTGGTGCTGCGGGAATACAACCAGAACGCGCTGATTCACCAGACGCTGCAGCGGGCGGTGGAGGCCACGGGCGAAACGTGCGTGCTGAACGTCGTCACGGCGGATCACGCCCAGGTGTTCGTCATGGACGTCGCCCATTCCAGTCACCCGTTGCAGTATCAGATCAAGGTGGGGGATTGCCACCAGATTACCGCCGGTTCGAGCGGACAAGCCGCGTTCGCCTTCTTCCCCCGGGAGTTGCAGGAACAGATCATCGCGAGGGGGCTCTTGCGGTACACCCGCGAGACCATCCTGGATCGCGGGCGTCTGCTTGAGCGGCTGGAACAGGTGCGCAGGCAAACCTTCGCGATCACCAAGGGCGAGCACATCGAAGGCGCCGTGGGCATTGCCGTCCCGGTCTTTGTCGATATGGACGGCACGCGCGTCGCCGGCACCGTGTCCGCCACGATTCCCCAGCAGCGTTTCCGGGAGGAAATGACGGAGCGCATCGTCACCGCCCTGAAAAGCGCGGCCGGCGAACTTTCCGTCCTGCTCGCGGCCCAATTCGGCACGGGCAGCGGCGAACGCGCCGAAGCCTTTGCGTGGCCGCTGCGTGATCCGGACTTTCAGACGTGACGGGTGGTGGCCAACATGGCGCATATTGAACACGTGGAAATTCCCGGTTGCGGAAACATGGCCTGCTGGCGCCAGGGTGCCGGTTTTCCGCTGGTGCTGATGCATCCCGTCGGTCTGGATTTGACCTTCTGGGAATCGACGGTTCCGCTCCTGCCCGCCGGCATCGAAACCCACGCGCTGGATTTCCGCGGACACGGCCAAAGCGATCCGCCGGCCGGGCCGTTTACGCTGGACGATCTCGCGGCGGACGTGATCGGCTACCTGGACCGGATGCAAATCGGACAAGCCGTATTTTGCGGCGTCTCGATGGGGGGCATGGTGGCCCAGAAAATCGCCCTTGCCCATCCCGGACGGGCTGCCGGCCTGATCCTGGCCAATACGACGTCCCGGACCGATCCGGCGCTGATGGCGGCGAGGGCGGAAAAGGTGAAAGCCGGCGGCATGGCCGGCGTACTCGAAGATTCGCTGAACCGGTGGTTCACGGCCGGGACGATGGAAAACAGCCCTGCCCTGGTGGAGCGCGTTCGCAGGCGGCTGCTGGCCGATGACCCGCAAACCCACGAATGGGCGTGGCTGGCCCTGGCGAAGATGGACGTCCTGGACCGGCTTAGCGAGATTCGCTGTCCGTGTCTCGTGATCACCGGTGAACATGACCGTTCGACGACGCCGGAAATGGCGAAAGCGATGACCCAACGTCTGAAAAACGCCGAATATGCGGAAATCGCCGACGCATCCCACATGGCTTTCCTGGAAAAGCCGCAGGCGTTCGCGGAAACGGTCGGACAATTCCTGAAGCGGCATGGATTCGCTTGAGCCGCCGTGCGGGACAAGCTTTCCGTCCGAAGCTGGAGGGATTTTGGTTGAAAGCGATACAAGTGCATGAATACGGGGGACCGGAAGTTCTGAAATACGAAGAAGTGCCCGATCCGACACCCGGACCCGGCGAACTGCTGGTCGAGGTCCGCGCCGCCGGCGTGAATTTCGCGGACATCACGAGCCGGATCGGACGCTACCGCCCCGCCTTGCCCTGGATTCCCGGCAACGAAGCCGCCGGCGTCGTGATCGGGCTTGGCGAAGGCGCGGAAGGGTTCAGGATCGGGGATCGCGTCGCCTGGGCGACGCCGCCCGCGGGATTGCAGATCCGGTATACGAATCCCGGCAAGGCGGCCAAGGTGCGCGACACGGTGGCCAGGACGTACGCCGAACGCGCGGTCGTTCCGGCGGACCGGGCGGTGAAGATCCCGGACGGTCTCGGTTTCGAGGAAGCGGCGGCCGTCATTTTGCAGGGCATTACCGCGCATTATCTGGCGTTTGCGGCCTATCCGATCAAGCCGGGCGACAAGGTGCTGATCCATGCCGGCGCGGGCGGTGTGGGACTGTTGCTGACACAGCTGGCCAAAGAGTGCGGGGCGACGGTCTATACAACCGTGTCCAGCGAGGAGAAAGCGGCGCTGTCCCGCGAGGCCGGCGCGGATCACGTGATCATCTATACCAGGGAAAATTTCGCCGAGGTCGTCGATCGGCTGACGGACGGAACCGGCGTGGAAGCCGTATACGACTCCGTCGGCGCGATGACCTTCGAGGGCAGCTTCCAAAGCCTCAAGCCGCGCGGGTATCTGATCTACTACGGCATGTCGAGCGGGCCGGTCCCTCCTTTCGAGCTGTCGCGGCTCAATATCGGCTCCTACTATGTCACGAGGCCTTCCTTCGCCCATTACACCGAGACCCGCGAGGAGCTCGTCTCCCGGGCGGAAGGCGTATTCAACCGTGTGGTGGATGGAAGATTGAAGGTGCGCATTCACGGCGTCTATCCGCTGGCCCAGGCGGCCGAAGCCCATCGCGCCCTCGAAGGGCGGCAAGTCAGCGGCAAGGTCGTGCTCGTGCCCTGAAGGCCGCGAAAGGTTGCACGGACCGTCTCCGGCGAATTTCGCCGCAGTGAATGCGTTTACACCATATTGGGTTCAGGTATTCCGCCATCCTGGCAGAATCCTTTGACCAATAATAAAGCATGTTGGAGGGGTTGTAATGAAGAGATGGGTTGCAGTCGTTATGGTGCTGTTCCTGGTTTTCCTGGCGGCTTGCGGTTCGGGCGGTTCCCAGTCCGGCCAATCCGCCAGTCCGTCCGGCTCGTCCCCATCCCCGTCTTCCGGCAGTTCTTCTTCCGGTTCGGACGGCGGATCCGGCGGGCAGCCCGTGGAGCTTGCCCTGGCGCATACCCTTGCCGAAACCCACATCCTGCACAAGGCAGCCGCCAAATTCGCCGAGCTGGCCGCGGAAAAATCGGGCGGCCGGATCTCGATCAAGATTTATTCCTCCGGTACGCTGGGCAATGACCTGGAGCTGATCGAATCGACGATCAACGGCGAAGTCGACGCGTCCGTGGTGGGCGTTCCGTTCTACAGCGGATTCACGCCGGTGCTGGACGCCTATCTGCTTCCCTTCCTCATTGACACCTACGAAATCGAACGCAAAGTGTTCGATTCGCCGGTGCATCAGGAAATGCTGGACAGCCTGGACAGCCTGGGGATCGTCGGTCTGACGCTGTTCGAAGGCGGCCTCGTGCACATCGGCAACAACAAGAAAGAAATCCGCACGCCCGGGGACATGGCCGGCATGAAGATCAGAACGGGCAACTCCGAACTCGCCGTGGAATCCCTGCAAGCCCAGGGAGCCAGCCCGACGCCGATGACGCTCCCGGAAGTCTACACCGGCCTGCAAACCAACGTCATCGACGGCGTGCAGACGAACCTGGTCACCATCGCAGCGCAGAAATTCTACGAAGTCATCGATTATCTCACCATCCACGGGCAATACTCGTTCCCTGCGGTGGCCGCGATGAACAAGAAGAAGTTCGACTCGCTGTCCGCGGAAGACCAGGCGATCCTGCGGGAAGCCGCCAGGGAAGCGACGCAATTCACGCTGGACGAAATCGAGAAGCTCGACGCCGAAGCCCGGCAGCAAATCGAAGCCGCCGGCGTGAAAATCATCGACCTGACGTCCGAAGAAAAACAGGTGTTTATTGATGCCACGCAAGGCATCTTCGACAAGTACCTGGCCAAGGACCCGCTGATCGAAAAATTCGTGAACGCGGTGCTGGAAATGAAGAAATGACACGGGGTGACTAGCCGGGCAAGTCCGATGGTGGGGTGGGCCTGCTTCACAGCCGAGCTCACCCCACTCTGAATTTTGCGGCCTCAACGGAGCGGGAAAAGGAGGGGCCTGATTTGCAACTGCTGAGCCACTGGACATACCGATTGTCGCTCTTCCTGATTGCGGCGCTGCTGGCGGTGATGACGGGCGCGATTCTGCTCCAGGTGTTCGCCATGAACGTGCTGAACTTCTCCTTCATCTGGTCGGGGGAGCTCGCGCAGCTTTGCTTTGTCTGGCTGACGTTCATCGGGGCCAGCGCCGTGTACAGGAAAGGCGAGATGATCGCGTTTGACATGCTGATCGCCAAGGTGCCGGGCAAATACCGGCGGTGGACGGCAACCTTCATTCAAGTCGTGGTCATCGTCTTTTCCGTCGTTTTTATCTATTACGGTCTGGAAAAAGCGTTGTCGCCGTCGGTGCTGATCCAGAAAAGCACGGCGCTCCAGATGCCGATGATCGTGCCGTACATCTCCATCCCGATCGGCATGTTCATGCTGCTCATCCACGCCGTGGCCGACCTGCTCAAAACCTGGCAAGACAAGGAAGTGAAGGCCGGTTGATCGTTCTTGCACTGCTGTTTGCGTTCCTGCTGATAGCCGGCATCCCGATCGCGCTGGTGCTGGGGCTCACGGGATTCGTCCACATCTCCATGATAAACCCCGATGTACTGGCGATCATGCCGCAGCGTATGCTGTCGGTGATCAACAATTTCACGCTGCTGGCGATCCCGCTGTTCGTGCTGGCGGGCGAACTGATGAACTCCTCCGGCGTGACGGCGAGGCTGATGGATTTCGCCCGCAATTTTGTCGGCCATCTGCGCGGCGGGCTCGGCTACGTCAACGTCATGGTCGGCCTGTTTCTCGGCGCGATCCTGGGATCGGCGACCGCCGAAGCGGCCATCCGCGGCTCCACCATTGCTCCCGAGATGGAAAAAAAGGACGGATATGAGCGGGAAACGGCGGCCGCCATCACGGCCACTTCTTCCTCGCTGGGCCCCATTTTTCCGCCGAGCATCGTGTTTATCCTCTATGCCGTGCTGGCCAACGTGTCCATCGGAGCGATGTTTCTGGCCGGGATTTTTCCCGCCCTGCTGATCGCCGCCGTTCACTTTGTCTATATTTACTATTACGCGCGGAAAAAAGGCCTGCCCAAACTGCCCCTGCCCAAGTTCAAGGATTTTCTCATTTCCCTTGTGCGGGCGCTTCCGGCCCTGCTCGTTCCCGTGGTCATTCTGGGCGGCATTTTTTCCGGTTACTTCACGGCGACCGAATCCGGCGCGATGGCCTGTCTGGTGGCGCTGATCATCGGCCTGGCCACCCGCAACATCCGGCTCGCCGATCTGCCGAAAATTTTGGTCCGGTCCGGCGTCACCACCGCCGGGATCTCCATCGTCGTCGCCACCTCCAACATCCTGGGCTGGTCGCTGGCGTTCGAACAGGTGCCGCAGAAAGCGACGGAACTGTTCACGGCCATCACCGAGAATCCGCTGATCATCCTTCTGCTCATCAACCTGCTTTTGCTCGTCATCGGCATGTTCCTCGACATTACCGCGGGCATGCTGATCATGGTGCCCGTGCTCGTGCCGGTGGTCACGGCGCTCGGCGTCGATCCGGTACACTTCGGACTCATCATTTCGCTCAACCTGGTGATCGGGCTTTGCACCCCGCCGGTCGGCACGGTATTGTTCGTTACGGCCGGCACGGTCAAGGTTTCGATGCAGGGCCTGGTGCGGGCCTGCATTCCGCTCATCCTGTGGATGCTGGTCGCGCTTCTTGTCGTCACCTACGTGCCGGAAGTTTCGCTGTATTTGCCCAGGGCATTCGGCTTGATCCAATAGGCCATATGGCCGGGGAGCTGCGCCCGGCTTGACGCGCCGCCGGGTCGTCTGGTCTAATGGGAAAAAACGCAGGCGACGACGGCGGGAAATTGCATAGAAGGAGCGGTACCATGGACGGGACGGCAAATCGGACCCATACCGGCGGCGGAAACGGAAACGGCTGCGGGAACGGCGCCGGTAACGGCATCGAAAACGGCATCGAAAACGGCTGCACAGAGCTGACGCCCCGCGAATTTGCCGACCGCCGGGCCCGGTTGCAGGAAAGGCTGCGCAACCACGGTCTGGCCGGCTGCATGGTGACCCAGAACGTCGGCATCTACTACTTTGCGGGCACGATGCAGGCCGGTTATCTGTTCATTCCCGCTGAGGGGGAAGCGACTTTTTACGTCGTGCGCAGTTTGGCGCGGGCGGAGAAGGAATCCCGCGTCCGCGCGGTGCCCCTCGCGTCGTTCCGCCAATTCGGGCGGCAGCTGGCGGACGACTATCCCTCCGTGTTTTCTGCTTCCGGCCGCCCGGCTGTGGGCGCGGATCTGGACGTCATGCCCGCCCGGCTGTACTTGCGGCTGGCCGAGGCGGTGCCGCAGGTGGCCTGGACGGACGCTTCCGCGCACCTGCGGACGGTGCGCAGCGTGAAGTCGCCCGCGGAGATCGCGCTCATCGCCGCCGCGGGGAAAACGGCGGACGCCGTGCTGACGGCATTGCTGCACCAGCTCAAGGAAGGCATGACGGAGCTGGAAGCAATGGGGATCGTCGAGGCGGAACTCCGCCGGCACGGTCATGCCGGCATCTTCCGGATGCGCGGATACAATCAGGAAACGATCTCCGGTTTCCTGTCCTCCGGCGAAGCGGCCGCCGAACCGTCCAGTTTCGACGGTCCGGTGGGCGCACGAGGCCTTTCGCCGGCGGTGCCGGTCAGCGTCAGCCGCCGGAAGATCGGCCGGAACGAGCCGATCCTGCTGGACATCGGATGCTGCCTGGACGGCTATGTGATCGACCAGACCCGCATCGCGGTCATCGGACGGCTGCCGGCGGAGCTTCAGCGGGCCTACGAGATTTCCATCGCCATCCTCCGCCGCGCCGAGCAATTGATGAAACCGGGAAATACGCCGGAATCGGTGTACCTGGAATCGCTCCGGATGGCGGAAGAAGCCGGGCTGGCGGAGCATTTCATGGGGTACGGCCGCGACCGGGCGAAATTCCTCGGACACGGCGTCGGGCTGGAAATCGACGAATGGCCGGTGCTCGCGAGGGGATTTGCGGAGCCGCTGGAGCCCGGCATGGTGCTGGCCGTGGAGCCCAAATTCATTTTCCCCGGGCTCGGCGCCGTCGGCATCGAAAACACGTATGTCATCACGAAATCCGGATGCTGCTCCCTGTCGATATCGCCGGAAACGGTTTTTGAGCTGCCCCTGCGGTAAGCGAATCGCCCCTGCGGCCCGGCGGAGACCCGCCTGCCGGGCGTGCTTCCGGGGACGGACGGCGAGCAGGGGGGCGCGGCGGGACTATGGGGTGCGGTCGGAGCGGATGGGTTGTGGAGAGTCTGCGGAGGCCGGCCCGCCGCGGATGCGGGACGGGCCCGTTTTTCGCCCTTTTTCCGGAAAACCTCCCCGTACCGGTCCCGATTCGTTTGCACAATGGCTCCCTTTCTAGTACGATTATTATTGATACATGTCTTGCATGTGGACGCATGCTCCAGAGGGGGAGGGAAACGGCGTGCTGAAACTGGGACAGAAAATCATCATCGTCGGGGACCGTTTCGAGCAGAACCTTCCGATCGGCGAATACGGTTATGTCATTGCGTATGATCGCAATGCCGACAGCGCTTTTGACTATATAATCCGCGTTCCGAAACTGAACCGCCAGTTCTATGTGCCGGCCAGCGACATCGAACGGGAGGAAGTCCTCCTGGAGCGGGAGGCCCGGCGCGTGGAACGGGAAGCCCTGATCGATTACGCGCTGGCCACCCACAACGAGGAGCTGTTCCGCCAGATCATGAACAGCGAAGAGCCGCGGGATCCTTCGAAGAACGAAGTGATGAGCCGCGAGGAATTCATCCGGCAGGTGAACCTGAAGGCCTGGATTTGAAGCCGGCCGGATGGCAGCGCGAAAAAAAAGCACCGCCCTGAACGGGCGGCTTTTTTGTTGGCTCAGGCGTAGACGGTGAGCGGGAGGGAAGGCACGGGCGTGGGCGGTCCGATCCGGTACCCCTGGACGAGGGGAACGCCGGCTTCGCGGAGCCAGGCCAGGTCGGCGGCGTCTTCCACGCCTTCGGCCAGCAGCAGGCAGCCGAACCGCTCCGCCAGCCGCAGGGCGTCCAGCACGGATTTTTGCAGGGCGGCGTCCCGGTGACAGCCCGCGATCGTGCGGCGGCCCAGCTTCAGGTAGGCGGGCCGGACCAGGCGCAGCAGGCGTTCGCCGTCTTCGCCGCCGGCCCCGGAGCCTGGTTCGTCCGGTACGGGGACGTCCATCGCGAGCCGGAATTCCCGCTCGCGGGCCAGCGCTGCGATGTCCGCCAGCCGGCGGAGATCCCCCAGCCGCTCGGTTTCCTCGATGTCGAACACAAAGTCGGCGGGATTGCCGCCGCTGTCCCGGATCAGCGACTCGATCCAGGAAAAGTCGGAGGCCGGATCGCCGACCGCAGACGGCAGGAAATTGACAAAACGCTTGACGCCGGGCCCCAGATGGGCGTTGCCGAGCAGGATCGCCTTTTTCAGCAGCTCGCGTTCGAGGAAGGCGTGCAGGCCGCTGCTCCGTGCCGCGGCCACCACTTCCGCCGGGCGGAACGGCGGCAGTTCCGGCAGCGGCCGAAGCAGCAGCTCGTAGCCGAACGCCGCATTCCCGCCGTCCCGCGTGGAGACCACAGGCTGGAAGTAAAAGGTAAACCACCGGTGCAAAATCCATTCGGAAAGCAGATAGGGCCCGACGCCGACCAGCAGCGCGGAGGCGGGCTGCCAGCCGTCCCCGTCCACCGGCGCGTCCGGCCCGCCGCGGCCGTGCGCCGCGCCCGCTGCACCGTCTTCCGTCAGGGCGGAAAGCATGGCGGCGTCGGCAAACTCCGCGTCTCCCGGCTTGTTTGAAGGTTCTTCCGTGGTATTGTAGACGATCCGGCAGCGCAGACCGGCGCGGTGTTCCTCCGTCAGCCGCTGCCCGAGATCGCTCAGCAGGCGCAACAGCTGATCGACGCTGCCGTAGCGGACGCGCCGGACGCCGGCACCCGCTTCGGCCGCCGCTCCCAGGCATGCGTCCAATGCCCGCAGGGAACCGGGATCGTCGGAAGCGAACTCGACGGTTCCGGAGTCCTGCAGCGGCAAATGGCTTCCGAACGGATGGCACACGGGCATGAATGCACGCTCCTTTCGCGCGGAATGGGAAACGGCACAAAATTCCCATTATTTATCATAACGGACAATGGACGGCCTTGCACATGCCTTGCCTCATTGAGATCAAAGGACTTGTTTTATATAATGAATAAAATGAATTTCAATATTCGCAAAAGGAGTCGTCGTTTGGATGGACATCACGGTGCGGGATGTCGAACACGTCGCCATGCTGGCCCGCCTGGAGCTGTCCGACCGGGAAAAGGAACTGTTCGCCGGGCAGCTTGGCGCGATTTTGCGGTACATCGAAAAATTGAACGAGCTGGACACGGAAGGCGTCGAACCGACCAGCCACGTCCTGCCGATTTCCAACGTCATGCGCGAAGATGCACCCCGGCCTTCCTGGCCCCTCGACCGGGTGCTGGACAACGCCCCGGACAAGGAAGACGGCCAGTTCAGGGTGCCGGCGGTGCTGGAATAATTGCGCCGAACCCGCGGCGCCCGGCAACGGGGCGCCGGCGGCGGGGCTCCGGCGGGGGCCGGAACCGTCCTTCCGGACCCGCGGTACCGGACAAGCGGCGGATACATAGAAGGAGGAACGCACATTGTCTTTGCTCCGGATGAGACTGCCCGAGCTTCGGGACCGGCTCGCCCGCGGCGAACTGCGCGTCGCCGACCTGGTGGACGCGGCGCTTCAGCGGGTCCGCGAGACGGAAGAGAAGGTCGGGGCGTTTTTGCTTGTTGACGAGGAAGGCGCGCGAAGGGAGGCCGAGCGGCTGGACAGCCTCCCCGCGGACGAGCGCCGCGGCTTGCTGTTCGGCCTGCCGGCGGGCATCAAGGACAACATGGTCACGGAAGGCCTCGTCACCACCTGCGCCAGCCGTTTTCTCGCCAATTACCGGCCGATTTACGACGCCACCGCGGTGCGCCGGCTGAAGGAGGCGCAGACGGTGACCATCGGCAAGCTGAACATGGACGAATTCGCCATGGGCAGCTCCACCGAAAACTCCGCTTTCAAGCTCACCCGAAATCCGTGGGACCCCGAACGGGTGCCCGGCGGTTCCAGCGGCGGCTCCGCGGCCGCGGTGGCGGCGGGCCAGGTGCTGTTCGCCCTCGGATCCGACACCGGCGGATCGATCCGCCAGCCGGCGGCCTACTGCGGCGTCGTCGGCCTGAAACCGACCTACGGCCGCGTGTCCCGCTTCGGCCTGGTGGCTTTCGCGTCCTCGCTGGACCAGATCGGCCCCATCACCCGCAACGTGGAGGACGCCGCGTACGTGCTTCAGGTCATCGCCGGCCACGATCCGCTGGATTCCACGTCGGCCGAAGTTGAAGTGCCCGACTATCTCGCGGCGCTGACCGGGGACGTGAAGGGCCTCCGCATCGCCGTGCCGCGGGAATACCTGGGCGAAGGCATCGATCCGCAGGTAAAGGCGCGCGTGCTGGAAGCCCTGAAACAGTTCGAGGCGCTCGGCGCGACGGTCGAAGAAGTGTCCATGCCGCATACCGACTACGCCGTGGCCACCTACTACATTCTCGCCTCGTCCGAGGCGTCGTCCAACCTGGCGCGGTTTGACGGCGTCCGTTACGGCGTCCGGGCGCAGGACCCGGCGGGCCTGATCGACCTGTACCTGCGCTCCCGCAGCGAAGGGTTCGGCCCCGAGGTAAAGCGGCGCATCATGCTGGGCACCTACGCGCTCAGCTCCGGTTATTACGACGCCTATTACAAAAAAGCGCAAAAGGTCCGGACGCTGATCAAACGGGATTTCGACCGGGTCTTCGAGACGTTCGACGTCATCGTCGGGCCGACGGCGCCGACCGCCGCTTTCCGGATCGGCGAAAAGGTCGGCGATCCGCTGACCATGTATCTGAACGACATCTGCACCATTCCGGTCAGCCTGGCGGGCGCTCCCGCGATCAGCGTTCCCTGCGGGCTGGCGGACGGTCTGCCGGTCGGACTGCAGATCATCGGCAAGCCTTTCGACGAGGCGACCGTGCTGCGGGCGGCCCACGCCTACGAACAGGCGACGGAGCACCACCGCCTGCAACCGGCCCTGTGATCCGGCTCGGCGGTCATCCGGAGTTTGCCCAAGGAGGAACGCGAGCATGTCCATCCTTTCGAAATACGAAACGGTCATCGGGCTCGAAGTCCACGTGGAGCTCAAAACGAAGACGAAAATTTTTTGCGGCTGCCCCGTCGAGTTCGGCGCGCTTCCCAACACCAACACCTGCCCGGTCTGCCTCGGCCATCCCGGAGCCTTGCCCGTGCTGAACCGGCAGGCCGTCGAATACGCGATGAAGGCGGCCATGGCGCTGAACTGCGAAATCGCCGAATGGTGCAAATTCGACCGCAAAAATTATTTTTACCCCGATCTGCCGAAGGCGTACCAAATCTCGCAATACGACCAGCCCATCGGGAAGAACGGCTGGATCGACATCGAGGTGAACGGGGAAAAGAAGCGGATCGGCATCACCCGGCTGCACCTGGAAGAGGACGCCGGCAAGCTGACGCACATCGAGGGCGGGTCCGGGTCCCTGGTCGATTTCAACCGGGGCGGAACGCCGCTGATCGAAATCGTCTCCGAACCCGACCTGCGCTCGCCGGAGGAAGCGCGGGCGTACCTGGAGAAACTGCGCGCCATCATGGAATATTGCGGCGTGTCGGACGTAAAGATGGAGGAAGGCTCTTTGCGCTGCGACGCCAACATCAGCCTGCGGCCCTTCGGCCAGAAGGAATTCGGCACCAAGACGGAGCTGAAGAACATGAACTCCTTCCGCGCCGTGCAGCGCGGGCTGGAATACGAGCAGCTGCGCCAGGCGGAGATCCTAGATTCCGGCGGGAAGGTCGTCCAGGAGACGCGGCGCTGGGACGAAGCCCAGGGGCGCACCATCGGCATGCGCGGCAAGGAAGAAGCCCACGACTACCGCTATTTTCCCGATCCCGACCTGGTGCCGATCCATCTCGATCCCGAGTGGCAGGCCCGCGTCCGCGCCACGATTCCGGAACTGCCGGACGCGCGCAGGGAGCGGTACATGACGCAGTACGGCCTGTCGGCGTATGACGCGGGGGTGCTCACGTCGTCCGTCCGGCTGGCGGACCTGTTCGAGGAAAGCCTGCGTTACACCGCCGACGCCAAGGCGGCGGCCAACTGGCTCATGGTGGAGCTGCTCGGGTATCTGAACGCCAACAATCTGGAGATCCAGGACACGAAGCTGACCGGCAAAGGGCTTGGCGAAATGATCGGCCTGATCGAATCCGGCAAGATCAGCACGAAAATCGCCAAGACGGTGTTCAAAACGATGCTGGAAACCGGAAAAGAACCCGCCCGGATCGTGGAAGAGCAGGGGCTGGTGCAAATCAGCGACGAAGGCGCCATTCTGGCGGTGGTGGACGCGGTGATCGCCGCCAATCCGCAGGTGGTGGCCGACTTCCGCGGCGGCAAGGAGAAGGCGCTTGGTTTTCTGGTGGGCCAGGTCATGCGGGAGACGAAGGGCAAGGCCAATCCCGCCCTGGTGAACAAATTGCTCATGGAAAGGCTCAAATCCTGAGACTTGCGACCGCAAACGTTCCCGGTGTCCGCGCCTACCCGCGGGTCGGGCGAGTCCGCCGCGGGTCTTCACGGCCGGCACGAAACTCGGAGCAGACCGCGGGCCGAGGCGGTACCCGTCCGGGGTCCGGGATGCGTTTCCGACACCGAACCGATGTTGACTGGAAAACCACCATGATACAATGGGAGCGTGGGAAACGCCATGAGCAGTCCCTGGTACATCTCGGAAACGGAACTGTTGCTTCGGCTCCTGATTTCCGTCGTGCTGGGCGGCATTGTCGGTTTCGAGCGGGAGCGGAAAAACCGCGCGGCCGGATTGCGGACGCACGTGCTGGTCTGCGTGGGGTCCTGCCTGCTCATGCTGCTGTCGATGTACGGATTCGCGGCGTTCGCCAACGAGTTCAACGTTCGTCTGGATCCGGCGCGTCTGGCGGCGCAGGTGATCACCGGCGTCGGTTTCCTCGGCGCGGGCACGATCCTGTTCACCGGCAGGGCCGTCATCGGGCTGACGACGGCGGCTTCGCTGTGGGTCGTCATGGCCATCGGCCTCGCCACGGGTGCCGGATTCTATCTGGCCGCGGCCAGCACCACCGTGATGTCGTTCCTGATTCTGTGGGGGCTGAGCCTGTTCGAGCGGCGGTTTATCCGCCATCTGGTGGAACATGAATTCGCGGTGACCATGGAAGGCGAGGACGGCTCCGGCAACCGGCTGCGAGAGGTGCTGCAGGAAACGGGCGTCCGGCTGGCCGGGGTGGTGGTCGAGGACCGCGGAACGGACGAGCGGGGAAAACGGGAACTGCTCATCCGGCTGCGCGTGAAGCTGTCCAGCGTCGACCAGGTGTTGCCGCTGGCGGAGCGGCTGAGGCGCGTGGAAGGCGTGCGGCGCGTGTCCGCGAACTGACCGGCGCGGGCGCCTCAAGGACGGCCGGATCGACGGGCCCGGGCGGACGCGGATCCGCGGATCCGGGATGCCGCCGGGGGAGTTGGCCCGGGCGTCCGGGGTCATGGCGTGTTCCCGAACACAAGGGGGACGATCGCGATGATGAGATGGGGGCGCGTCACTGCCGCGGTGTCGCTGCTGGCGGTTGGCTTCTTGCTCGCGCTGGATCTGGCGGGGCTCATCGATTCGTGGAAATGGCTGTACACCGCCTGGCCGGCGGTGTTCATTTTGCTGGGCGTGGAACTGATCGTGCTGCAGGCGGTCGCCCGGTCGCGCAACCGGAAGATGCGCTTTTCCTGGGGCGGCATGCTGGGCGCGGCGCTGTTGATCGGGTTGGCGGTGCTGCTGGTGCACGGGGATCGCATCAAAGAGGCCGCCGGCCTGGACCTGCACTGGATCGGCATCGGGGCGTGGATCGACGGCCGGAAGGGCGAACCCGTCGACCTGGCACCCGTATTCGCCCCGGTTTCCGCGGAGGCGTCCGGCGTCGTCATCCGGCACAAGGCGGGCAACATCACCGTCCGCCAGGGCGGTGACGCCGGGGAACTGGCCGTCCGGGCCGTCGCCTGGCCGGAGGGGTTCGGGAAGAACGCGGAGAAAACGGTCCGGGACATCCGGCTGCAAGTCAGGGAAACGGGAGAGCGGCTGGAGGTCGTGGTGGACGTTCCGTCCAGGCGATACTTGTGGTGGCTGTACATGCCCGCGGTGGACCTGGAAGTGACGTTGCCCCCGGGCGCGGATCTTTCCGTCGAGGCGGAGACGGCGGCCGGGTCCATCGAAGCCGGTCCCTTGGGTTCCGATGCGCGGCTCAAGACGTTGGACGGCAACATCACCCTGACGGCCATCCGGGGCAGCGTGTTCGCCGAGACCCTCAACGGAGACGTGGCGGCCTCGGATGTGGAAGGGAACGCGGAACTGAAAACGACCAACGGCGACGTGTCGGCGTCGGATGTGAAGGGAAACGCGAAGCTGAACTCGACCAACGGAGACATCCGGGCCATCCGCATTTCCGGCCAGGCCGACGGCCACACCGTCAACGGAGAAATTGCGATCGATACGGCGGGCGGCGGCGTCCGTGCCCATACGGTGAACGGCGATATCACCATCGCCGGGACGGTCCTCGCGGGAGACTGGGAAGCGAAAAGCATGCACGGCACCATCGTGCTCCGGCTGCCGGAAGGGGCGGATGCGGAAATCCGCGCCAAGCACCGGTTCGGGGGCCTGAAGAGCGATTTTCCCCTCCGCACGGAACAAAACGCCGCGGAAGGCACCCTTGGCGCCGGCACGCATCGCGTCTTCGCGGAAACGAACGGCGACATCCGCATCCGGCGGAACGGAACGTCCGCCTCGGCGGACGGCGAACCGGCTGGGCCCGGGTTCCATTGACAGATTTGTTTTCGACTGATTAAAATAATTTTAATCAGTAATTGGCGGTGACAGAAGATGGACGATCGGCTTCAGCAAGCCGTGGAACAGCTCAGATCCGAAGGGGTTCGCATGACGCCCCAGCGTTATGCGATCCTGGAATATTTGATGAAATCCAAGCGGCACCCCACCGCGGACGAGATCTACCGCGCGCTTTCGCCGCATTATTCGAGCCTGAGCGTGGCCACGGTCTACAACAACCTCAAACTGTTCATCGAGGCGGGGCTGGTCCGGGAGCTCACCTACGGGGACGACTCCAGCCGCTTCGACGCCGATCTTTCCGACCACTACCACGCCATCTGCGACAAATGCGGCGCGATCGTCGACTTTGAACATCCGCCGATTCGCGAAGTGGAACAGGAAGCGGAAGCGCGGACCGGTTTCCGGATTCACGGGCACCGTCTGGAAGTGTACGGCATTTGCCCGGCGTGCGCTTCGCTGCAGGCGTAGAAAGCGGGTCAACCCGGGGCGCGAGGATGCCTTCGCGCCGTTTTTTGTTTTGCGGGGGCCGGGCAACCTTTTCTGCATTTGGCACGTCGTATTGGGTAAAAGGGAAGAGGAAACCGGATGAGATCGAGAACCCACGGAAGAAGGCGTCGCCGAAGGCTGGGGCCGGCGTTTCTTCTGCTGTTCCTGCTCGCCCTCATGGGCGCCGGAGCCGCCGCGGGCTGGCTGTGGTGGCAGGAGCGGCAGCCGAACCGCGAATACGTGACGCCCGAATATATGGCCCATCCGGCTCCGATCATGGTGGACGGGGCCTGGACCGGCAAAAGCGCCGCCGGCCGGGGCGACGGGCTCAAGATTCCGCTGGAACTGGCCCGGGAGCTTTTCGGGGAAGGCGTCTGGTACGAGGAAACGACGGACTCGGTGGTGCTGACGACCCCGACGCACGTGCTGCACCTGAAGCCCGGGGACCGCAACGCGGCGCTGGACATGGAGCCGTTCGAACTTCGGTTCGCCGCGGAGAAAGGCGAAGACGGCACGCTGTACCTGCCCCTTGCGCCCCTGACCGAGCTGTTCGGCCTGCGGGCGGAGACGGGGGAAGGCACCGGCATCGTCACCCTGCGCCGGCCGGGCGACACCATTGAACGGGCGGAAGTCACCCGGGAGATCACGCAGCTTCGCAGCGGCCCGAGCATCAAGGAACCGATCGTGGAAGATCTGCAAAGCGGCGACGTGCTGGCCATCCTGGAGGAACGGGAAGGCTGGTACTTCGTCCAGGCGGCATCCGGCCGCCTCGGGTACGTCGACGAACGCCACGTCGCCCTGCGCGGCGCCGAGACGGTGTCCGCGCCGCCATCGCGGCTGGAGAGCAGCTTCAGCGGGGAAGATTTCGCCTACTGGAACCTGACCGGGAAAAAGATCAACCTGACCTGGGAAGCGGTGTACAACGTCCCGCCGGACCCGGACAAAATCGGTTCCCTTCCCGGCGTCAACGTGATCAGCCCCACCTGGTTCGAGCTGACGGACGGGGAAGGCAACATCCGCAGCAAAGCGGACGCCCGCTTCGTGCAATGGGCGCACGACCAGGGCATGCAGGTGTGGGCGCTGTTCAGCAACAGCTTCGACCCCGACCTGACCCGCGAGGCCCTGTCCACGCACGAACGGCGCATGAACATGATCGCCCAGCTTCTGGCCTACGCCCAGACGTTCAACCTGCAGGGCATCAACATCGATTTCGAAAACGTCTACCTGTCCGAAAAGGAAGCCCTGGTCCAGTTTGTGCGTGAAATGACGCCGCTTATGCACGCCCAGGGGCTGGTGGTGTCCATCGATGTGACGCCAAAGTCCTCCAACGAGATGTGGTCGGCGTTCCTGGACCGGGAGAAGCTGGGGCGCGTGGTCGATTTCATGATGGTCATGGCCTATGACGAGCACTGGGCGTCCAGCCCGAAGGCCGGCTCGGTGTCCTCGCTGCCCTGGGCGGAAAACGCCATTGCGCGCATCCTGAGGGAAGACAAGGTGCCGCCGGACAAACTGATTCTGGGCGTACCGTTTTATGCGCGCCTGTGGACCATCGACAAGGACGGGAAAGTCTCGTCGCGGGCCCTGGGGATGGAAGCGGTGCGCCGGATCCTGCGGGAGCGGAAGCTGGAGCCGGTGCTGCAGAAAGAAACCGGCCAGCATTTTGCGGAGTACAAGGAAGGGGAAAATACGTACCAAATCTGGATCGAGGACGAACATTCGCTGAAGGCGCGGATCGGGATCGTGAAAAAATACGGCCTGGCCGGCATCGCCTCCTGGCAGCGGGGATTCGCCGCTCCCGACATCTGGGACGTCCTGGACCGGGAACTGCAAAGCCTGCCGTGAGCGGCAGGCTTCGGGGCTGTCCGGACGCGGAAACGGTCCGCCGGGCCTGTATCACGGCGAACCCGAAGAGGACGGCTTCTCGGTGGCCAGCTGCGGATCGGTCGTCAAAATGGTGTGGCAGTACATGCAGCGGTCCACTTTGCCCAGCATTTTCGTCCGTTTGCCGCATTCCGGACACTCCACCACCGGCGCGCCGGTGGACAGCATGCCGGCCCAGAAATACACCGCGGTGCTGCCGAGACAGCAGATGAGTCCGATCACGAGAAACACGGCGGCGATGATTTTCCCGGGATCGCCGAACAGCAGGATGCCGCCGGTCCCGAGCACCATCACGCCGAGGCCGAGCATCATGAGTCCCAGCCCCAGCGTGCGGAGCGTCGTAATTTTGCTCGCTTTCCATTTCATGGTCATCCACTCCGTTGGATCCGTCCGGAATCCGAAAAAACGCCGGTTTTCCCGCGGGAGCGGGCGGGCGCGATGCAGGAAACCGGATGCGGATGTAGAACTATACTACTCACGCGACATTTTTCGTATCTTGCGGGCCATCGCCCGCGAGCGGAGCGAGCGACCGCCAGACCGCCTTCATTATACCACATCGCCTCGCCGGGCCGGCAAACGGGCCGGCTGCGGTTTCAATGCCGGCGACTTGCGGTCGCGAACCAGTTGGAGGTTGACCGGCGTGGAACTGAAAGCGTTGGAAGATGCGGGAACCCGCTGCGCCCGCATCCTTCGGCAGGAAGCGGGACTGGTCGGACTCATGTGGGTTCCGTTTCCGTTTTCGGATCAGCCTTTTGCCATCGGGGTGCACGGCTTGATGCTTGCGCTCAACCGGAACGCCCCTCCGGAAGGCGTGACGGAGCATTCGAAATGGGGC
>Ga0207863_100034_pt1 | contig 148972 bp, 149 predicted proteins | sample CeladaPassaD2F12_FD_187497 | JGI IMG/M metagenome (GOLD analysis project Ga0207863, IMG submission 187497) | Cellulose-adapted microbial communities from the Joint BioEnergy Institute, USA - Passage D2F12 (SPAdes) (version 2) | ecosystem: Engineered > Bioreactor > Continuous culture >... | reverse complement strand
CGCGTTCCGCCTCGCGGATGCGCTGCGTGACCACCTGCTTGGCCGTCTGCGCCGCAATCCGTCCGAAGTCGCTGGGCGTCACTTCGATTTCCACGATGTCGTCCAGATTGTAAAGCGGGTTGATGCTGCGCGCCGCCTCCAGCGAAATCTCCAGGCGCGGATCGAGCACTTCCTCCACGATGGTCTTGCGGGCGAACACCTTGATCTGGCCCGTGGTCCGGTTGATGTCGACCCGCACGTTTTGCGCCGTGTTGAAATTCCGCTTGTAGCTGGAGATGAGAGCCGCCTCGATCGCTTCGATCAGCACGTCCTTGCTGATCCCTTTCTCGCGCTCGATGTCGGACAGCGCCTCGATCAACTCCTTGCTCATGAACAGTCGCAACCTCCTTTCATGGTTCAGAACGCGATGGCCAGCCTGGCAAAGGCCACCTTGTCATAGGGGATTTCATGGCGTTTCCGCCCCATGGATACGGTCAACATCCGGCCGTCGAACTTCTCCAGCACACCTTCGAATTCCTTGAAGCCGTCCACCGGCTCGTACGTCTTGACATAGACCAGCTTGCCGACGGCTTTTTCCACGTGGGCCTTGGTCTTCAGGGGTCTTTCCGCCCCGGGGGAGCTGACTTCGAGAAAATACGCCTCGGGAATCGGGTCCAGTTCATCCAGCTTCGCGCTGGCGAATTCGGAAATGGCCGTGCATTCCTCTACGTCGATCCCGCCCTCCTTGTCGACGAAGATGCGCAAAAACCGGCTGCCGCCTTCCTTGACGTATTCGATGTCGTACAGCTCGAAGCCGTTCTTTTCCAGATAGGGCAGCAAAAACGACTCCACCACGGATCGGATTTTCGACTCGCTCACACGCGCTCCCTCCGGGATTGTATGGGCGCCGCCGCGGCAAAACGTAAAGAGTGGGTTTCCCCACTCTTCGGCAGACGGCAATTTTCAGCATGCTTACCAAATGTACTATACCACATCGGATGACGGATGACAACCGTTTTTTACGGAATGCGGTCCGGCACGGCGGGTTCTCCGGACCGCGCAGCGGCGGGCCCGAGCAGCCGCTCCCGGATCCCGACGGTTTCCCCGATCACCAGGAGGGCGGGATTGGCCAGCCGCATCGTCTCCGCCATCCGGTGCATTTCGCCCAGCGTACCGGTGGCAACCCGCTCCCGGTCCGTGGTGCCCCGTTCGATCAGGGCCACCGGCGTCAACCCGTCCTTTCCGTGCGCCAAAAGTTCCTCCTGAATCTCCCGCAGACGCCCGACGCCCATGCAGACGACCAGGGTGTCCGCGCCCGCCGCCAGCAAATCCCACCGCACCGGAGGGACGTCCCCGTGGCAGCGGCTTCCGGTCACGACCGCAAACGATCCGCCCAAACCCCGGAAAGTCAGGGGAACCCGGGCGGCGGCGGTGGCGCCGGTCACCGAGGAGACGCCGGGCACGATCTCGCAAGGGATCCCCGCCTCGGCCAAAACCGCCGCTTCTTCCCCGCCTCGGCCGAACACGAACGGGTCGCCGCCCTTGAGGCGCACCACGGTTTTGCCTTCCCGCGCCAGCGAAACGAGCAGCCGGTTGATCTCCTCCTGCTTCATGAGCGGGCGCCCCGGCGCCTTGCCGCAGCAAATCCGCAGCGCGCCCGGCTTCGCGTGGTCGAACAGCCGCGGATCGACCAGGCGGTCGAACAGGATCGCGTCCGCGTTCCGGATCGCCCGGACGCCCTTCAGCGTGATCAGTTCGGGGTCGCCCGGTCCGGCTCCGACCAGATACACCCGGCCGGACGTCATGCGCCCCGCTCCCCGACCGCCGCGCCCACCGGCGCGCCGGCCGCCGTACCCGCTGGCGGGTTCTCCGCCGGGTTCGGCGCGGCCGCCGCGGCTTCCGGTCGCGGCCCGGAATCCCGCTGCGCCCATTGGAACATCACGCCCGTCAGCAGCAGGCCGCCGATGAAATTGCCAATCAGCACGGGAATCTGGTTCCACAGCCACCAGTCCGCCAGGGTGACATCGGCGCCCAGCATCATGCCGGCCGGGATGACGAACAGGTTGACCACCGCATGCTCGAATCCCTGGCCGAAAAACGTCAGGATCGGCAGCCACATGGCGGCGATCTTGCCGATGGTGGAACTGGAGCTCATGGCCAGCACCGCGCCGAGGGTCACCATCCAGTTGCATAGCACCGCCTTGACCGTCACCAGCAGCAGGCCTTCCGCGCCCATGCTTTTGTAGGCGATCGTCTTCGCTTCGCTCGCCCCGACGACCGCCTGGGCGAGGGCGTTGCCCGGATCCAGACCCATCTTCGACACCGTCAGGCTGTACAGTCCCGCGTAAACCAGACAGCCGGCCACATGGCCGAGCAGGGCCCATCCGAAACTGGCCAGCATTTGCCCCGCGGTCGCCCGCTTTTTCGCCACGGCCAGCGGCGTCAGCGCGAAGCTGCCGGTCACCAGTTCCAGGCCGAGCAGAACGATCATCGCGAAGCCGACCGGAAAGATCAGCGCCCCTGCGATGGGCACATTTGTCTGGACGGCGGCCGTAAATGCCAGCGTCGTCGCGCATCCCAGGATCGCGCCGCCGAGAAACCCGCGCACGAACATCGGCCAGGGAGCCAGACGCGCCTTCGCCGCTCCCGTTTCCACCATGGCGGCCAAAACCTGACCCGGTTTCACGTAATCCATGCGCTTCTTCCCCCTTACAGCTTGACATAAACGGTTCCGCCGTCCGGATCGATTTCGGTCTCGTACACCTTGACCGAACCGCCCTCGGGCTCCAGCACCCTGCCGTCTTCCAGATCGATCCGCCAGTCGTGCAGCGGACAATGGACCACCGAACCGCACACCATGCCTTCCGACAGCTTTCCGCCCTTGTGGGGGCAGCGGTTTTCCACCGCCTTCACGCGGCCGTCGGTCAGCCGAAACAGGGCGATTTCCGTGTCCGCACCCATTTCTCCGATCCGCGCGAAACGCCCGCATCTGGGCGTCAGATCCTCCAGCTTTGCCACCGGCACCCGGTTCACTTCTGATCCCCTCCCGTTCCGCCCGCGGCCGCCCCCACGGGCGTCAGCATTTCATATTCCCTGCGCAGCTCCTCGTCGGCGACGACTTTCTTCCACGGATCCTCGGTGGCGGCCAACGTGATGCGAAGGCGTTCCAGCAGCACCAGCCGGTCTTCGCGATTTTCCAGCGCCTTTTTCACAAAATCAAGCCCGACCCGTTCCACCCAATGCGAGGTCCGTTCGTTCCACTGTGCGTTTTCGCGGTACAGCTGCAGGAAGGCTCCGCACCACTCGAGCACTTCTTCCTCCGTCTTCACCACGCACAGCAGATCGGCGACCCGCACCTTCACGCCGCCGTTGCCGCCCACGTAAAGCTCCCATCCGCCGTCGATGGCCACCACGCCGAAATCCTTGATGGTCGCTTCCGCGCAGTTGCGCGGGCAGCCGGATACGGCCAGCTTGACCTTGGCCGGCGTGTCCAGACACTCGTAGGCTTTTTCGATCCGGATGCCCATTTCGATGGAATCCTGGGTGCCAAACCGGCAGAACGTGCTGCCGACGCACGTCTTCACGGTCCGGAGCGCCTTGCCGTAGGCGTATCCGGCAGGCATGCCGAGGGCTTCCCAGATGGCGGGGAGCTGGTCCTTCCGCACGCCCAAGAGGTCGATGCGCTGGCCGCCGGTGATTTTGACGAGGGGCACTTCGAACCGCTCCGCCACCTCGGCGATCTTTTTGAGCTCCGCGGGCGAGGTGACGCCGCCATAAATCCGGGGTACGACGGAATACGTGCCATCTTTCTGGATGTTGGCATGGTACCGCTCGTTCGTGAATCGCGATTCCCGTTCGTCCCGGTATTCGGTCGGCCAGAGCATGCCCAGATAATAATTGAGGGCCGGGCGGCACTTGGAGCACCCTTCCGGCGTGCGCCACTCCAGCACCCGCATGACTTCTTTCACGGATTTGAGCCCGAGCCTGCGGATGGCGTCCACGAGTTCGTCACGTCCGAGGGACGTGCAGCCGCAGATTCCTTCCTTCACCGCTTCGCCCTCGCCGGCCGTTTCCTTCGCGTACAGCCGCACGAGTCCTTCCACCAGCGGCCGGCATCCTCCGCAGGATCCGGACGCCCGGGTGCAGGCCTTGACCCCGTTCACGGAGGTGCACCCCTTGTTCACGATGGCATCGACGATCGTGCCTTTGGAAACGCCGTTGCAGCCGCAGATGATTTCGTCGTCGGCCATGGCCTCCAGCCGGCGCTCCACGCCGCCGGAGGCAGCGTCGGCCTCCGCTCCGAGCAAAAGCTGCCGCTCTTTCCCCGCGACCGGTTCTCCCTTGCGGACGAGGGAAAACAGCATCGCGCCGTCGCCGGTGTCCCCGAACAGCACGACGCCGGCCAGCCGGTCGCCTTCGAAGACCAGCTTCTTGTACACCCCGGCCACTTCATCCTGGTACCGCAGCGTGCGCGTTCCCGGTCCCTCGTCGAACCGGCCCGCCGAATAGACGTCCACGCCGGAAATTTTCAGCTTGGCGGAAACGACCGATCCCGCGTAGCCTTCCGTCTCCACCCCGGCCAACCGTTTGGCCAGCACGGCCCCCTGTTCGTACAGCGGTGCCACGAGGCCGTACACGACGCCGCGGTGCTCCGCGCATTCCCCGACCGCATAGATGCCGGGTTCGCTCGTTTCCATGAAGTCGTTCACCACGATGCCGCGTTCCACCTGGATGCCGGCTGCCTTCGCCAGCTCGACGTTGGGCCGGATGCCGACCGCCATGACCACAAGGTCCGCCTCCAGCTCCGTCCCGTCGGAAAACGCCAGGCCCTGCGCCCGTTTCCGGCCGAGGATGCCGACCGTCTGCTTTTGCATCAGGAATTTCATGCCCTGCGCTTCCAGCTGCCGCTGCAGCATGCGCGCCGCCGTTTCGTCCAGCTGGCGTTCCATCAGGTAGGGGAAAATGTGCACCACCGTCACGTCCATGCCCAGGTTGAGCAGGCCGCGGGCGGCTTCCAGCCCGAGCAGGCCGCCGCCGATGATCGCCGCCTTGCGGTATTTCCGGGACGCCTCCTTCATGTACTCGCAATCCGCGATGTCCCGGAACGCGAGCACCCCTTCCTTGTCCGTCCCGGGGACCGGCCAGTTGTGTTATTTAATATTACGTATAATTCCGTTTTCATTTATGTTCCACGGTCTTTTTCGGCATATTTTCTAACATTCCTTCCCGCAAGGGAGAGGATACCCATGCGCTCCTTGCTGGTGATCGAAAGCAAAGAGACGACGGGAACCGGACCGGCGGCCGCCGTGCCGAAGTCGCTCCGACCGGAATTCCGGCTGCGCGCCTGCGGTTACGCCGTGACGAGGGCGCGCACCCCGGAGCAGGCGCACGCCCTGATCGAAGGCGCCGACGCCGCCGTTCTCCACCTGCCGCTTTCCGCTATACGGGAATGGGGTACGACGCTGCCCGGCTGGAAGGTCATCCCCGTCTTCTGGTGGTGCAGCGAGAGAACCGCCGCGCTGTCTGCGGAACAATGCGAGGACGGCATCATGGTCGACGGGATACTCACGCCCGGGATGAAACCGTTCGAAGTGCACTGGGCGCTCCAATTCGGTGCGAAGCAATGCTTCGAACGGCTCCGGTGGCAAACCGAACGCCGGCAGCTGCTGGAAAAGATCGAAGAACGCAAATGGATCGAAATGGCCAAAGGCATCCTGTGCAAGGTGAAACGCATATCGGAAGCGGAGGCCAACGATCTGCTGCGCAGGCGGGCGATGGACGAACGCAAGCGGATCGTCGACGTGGCGACGTCCATCGTCCAGGCATATCAGCTGGTTTGGGATAACAAAAAGGGAGGCCGCAAACGATGATCCATCTGCTGAAGGAAGTCGCCCGCGGCAAACGGGGAGCGCGGGATCTGGATTACGGGGAAGCGGCGGAGGCGGCGGAAGCGATCCTGACGCGGCGGGCGACGCCGGCGCAAATCGGGGCGTTTTTCACCGCCGAGCGGCTAAAAATGGAGAGCGTCGGGGAAATGGAAGCGTTCGTGCGCGTCCTGCGCAAGCACGCATTCCGCTGCGAATCGCTCGGCGGCATCGACTGCGCCGGTCCGTACGACGGCCGAAAGCACACCTTCCATGCCACGTTCCCCGCCGCGTTCGTGCTGGCCGCCGCGGGTCTGCCGGTCACGCTGCACGGCTCCCCCTCGCTGCCGCCCAAACGGGGGGGTCACGCTTCATGATCTTCTGGCCGAGGCGGGCATCGACCCCGCGGGACTGACGCCAGAGCACAGCCTGCGCGCGGCCGCACAGACGGGCGTCCTGTACGTTCCCGCCGAGCGCTGGTGCCCGCCCCTGGGCGAGCTCAGGCCGATCCGGGAGGAGCTCGGCTTCCGCACGATCCTCAATTCGGCGGAGAAGCTTGTCGACTATTCCCGGGCGCCCTATTTGGTTCTGGGCGTGTATCACAATACGATGTTCGACCGGATCGCGCGGCTCGTCCTCCGACTGGGCTACCGGAAAGCGCTGCTCGTCCAGGGGGCGGAAGGTTCCGAGGATCTGTTCGCCGACCGTCCCACACGGGTATGCCTCGTGGAGAACGACTCGCTCCGGTACCTGACGATGGATCCCGAGTCATGGGGCCTGGACGTGCCCGCGGATCCGCCCGGGGAATGGACGGCGCGGGATCAGCTGGACGCCGTCGAAGCGGTGCTGCGGGGCGAAGGGGAACTGTCCCGCCTTCACCAGACGCTGCTCAATGCCGCCGTCCGGCTGCACCTGGCCGAACGCGCGGGTTCCCTGGAAGAAGGGCTGTACATCAGCAAAGCCCTGATCGACAACGGCAGTGCGTTCGACGTCTACGAGCGGTGGCGTCGGGCGCTGCTCATCCGGACGGCCGGCGAAAGAACGGCCGCGTCCTGGTAGACGCCGGGCGAAACGCCGACCCGGCCGGCCAATCCTGGTCCCTTGCCGGTCCCTGCTCCTGGCGGCCTGCATATCCTGGCCGGCCCGAATCTCAGAACAGCACCAGCTGGTTCGATTCGGGCAGATCCCGGAAGCAGCCCATGTTGGACAGCAGTTCCACCACCGTCTTGCTCGCCTTCGCCCGTTGCTGGAAGTCTTCCACGGACACGAAGGGCCCTTCTTCCCGCGCCGCCGCGACGGCCCGCGCCGCGCTTTCGCCGATGCCGGGCACGGCGGCGAACGGCGGGATGAGCGCGTCCCCGTCGATGATGAAGCGGGTTGCGTCCGAGCGGTACAGGTCCACCGGCTTGAAGCGGAAACCCCGCGCCGTCATCTCCAGCCCCATTTCCAGGATCGGGATCATGTTTTTTTCCTTGGCGGTCGCCTGCGGGCCTTTGGCCTCGATTTCCTCCAGGGCCCGCAGAATCGCGTCGTATCCCCGGCAGAACAGCTCCACGTCGAAATCGTCCGCCGCCCGCACGGAGAAGTAGGCCGCGTAGAACGCGATCGGGTGGTACAGCTTGTAGTACGCCGTGCGCACCGCGGAAATGACATAGGCGGCAGCGTGCGCTTTCGGAAACATGTACTCGATTTTCAGGCACGAGTCGATGTACCATTGCGGGACGCCGCATTTTTTCATTTCCTCGATCCACTCCGGCGTCAGCCCTTTCCCCTTCCGCACGCTCTCGGTGATCTTGAAGGCCAGGGAGGCATCCATGCCCTTGTAGATCAGGTACAGCATGATATCGTCGCGGCAGCCGATCACCGTCTTGATCGTGCAGGTTCCGCTGCGGATGAGCTCCTGCGCGTTGCCCAGCCACACGCCGGTGCCGTGGGACAGGCCGGAGATCTGCAACAGGTCGGCGAAGGTGGAAGGCTTCGTCTCCTCCAGCATCTGGCGCACGAAGCGGGTGCCCATTTCGGGAATCCCGTAGGTCGCCACCGGCGTGCGGATCTGTTCCGGCGTGACGCCCAGGGCTTCCACCGAGTTGAACAGGCTCATCACCTTCGGATCGTTCATCGGGATCGTCGTCGGATCGACGCCCGTCAGGTCCTGCAGCATCCGCATCATCGTCGGATCGTCGTGGCCGAGGATGTCCAGCTTGAGCAGGTTGGCATCAAAGGCGTGGTAGTCGAAATGCGTCGTCTTCCATTCCGAGGTGATGTCGTCCGCCGGATACTGGACCGGCGTGATGTCCTCCACCTCGATGTAATCCGGCACGACGATGATGCCGCCCGGATGCTGGCCGGTGCTGCGCTTGACGCCGGTGCAGCCGGCGGCCAGGCGGGCCAGTTCGGCGCCGCGCCAGGTCTTGCCGTGATCTTCCTGATATTTCTTGGCAAATCCGTACGCCGTCTTGTCCGCCACGGTGCTGATGGTGCCGGCGCGGAACACGTTTTTCTCGCCGAACAGCTCCTTCGTGTAATTGTGCGCACGCGCCTGGTACTCGCCGGAGAAGTTGAGGTCGATGTCCGGCACCTTGTCGCCCTGAAAGCCGAGGAACGTCTCGAAGGGGATGTCCTGGCCGTCGCCCTTCATCGTCCGCCCGCACTTCGGGCACGGCTTGTCCGGCAGGTCGAATCCGCTGCGCACGCTGCCGTCGAGGAACCACTCGCTGTGTTTGCACTCGGGATTGCGGCACAGGTAATGCGCCGGCAGCGGGTTCACCTCGGAGATGCCGAGGAACGTGGCCACGACGGACGAGCCGACGGACCCCCGCGACCCGACCAGATAGCCGTCTTCATTGGACTTTTTCACCAGCCGCTCGGAGATGAGATAGTTCACGGAAAAACCGTATTTGATAATGGGCGTCAGTTCCTTCTCCAGGCGCTTTTCCACCACTTCCGGCAGCGGATCGCCGTACAGCTCCCGTGCCCTGGCGTAGCATTTCGCCCGGATCTCTTCATCCGCCCCCTCGATGACCGGCGTGAACAGCTTGTCCGGAAACAGCTTGATTTCCTCGAACCGTTCGGCCAGCGCGCGGGGATTGGTCACCACCGTCTCGTAGGCTTTTTCCGGCCCGAGGAACGCCATGGCCTCCAGCATTTCCTTGGTCGTGCGGAAGTAGGCGTCCGGCTTGCGTTGTTCCTTCAGGGGGCTGAAGCCGGTGATGCCGTGGATGGTGATGTCGCGGAACACCTTGTCTTCCGGGTCCAGGTAGTGGACGTTGCCGGTGGCGATGACGGGCTTGCCCAGCTTTTCGCCGATGCGGCAAATTTTGCGCAGCGCTTCCTCGATCTCCGCCCGGCTGCCCACCACGCCCTTGTCCACGAGGTGCAGATAGAACTCCACCGGCTGGATTTCCAGCGCGTCGTAGAACGCCGCCACTTCCTCCGCTTCTTCTTCCGACTTGTTCAGCACCGTTTCGAACAGCTCGCCCTTTTCGCAGCCGGACAGGACGAGCAGCCCCTCGCGAAGCTCGCTCAGCTTGCTTTTCGGAATGCAGGGCACCTTGTGGAAATATTCCGTATGGGACAGCGACACCAGCTTGTACAGATTTTTTTTGCCCGTCGCGTTGAGCGCGTAGATGCAGCAGTGAAACGGATGCGACGTCCTCCACGCGTCCCCGCGCGCTTCGTTGAGCCGGGAAAGCTCCGTGATGCCCCGGGCCATCGTGTCCCGAAGCAGCCCGGTCAGGATGCCGCCCAGGGCGACGGTATCGTCGATGGCGCGGTGATGGTTCTTGAGGGGCACGCCGTACATTTCCGCCAGCGTGTTCAGCCGGTGGTTCTTGAGCCGCGGGTGCAAAAAGCGCGCCAGCTCAAGGGTGTCCAGCACCGGATTCTTCGGCTGCGGCAAGCCCAGCAGCCGGCAGTTTTCCCGGATGAAGCCGATGTCGAAGCGGGCGTTGTGCGCCACCAGCACCGCATCGCCGACAAAGTCAAGGAATTCCCGCAGCACCGGTTCCGCATCGGGCGCGTCCTTCACCATGTCGTCGGTGATGTTCGTCAGCTGCTGGATGTGGGGCGGAATCGGCTCGTGGGGGTTGACGAAGGTGGAGAAACGCGCGAGTTCGCGCCCATCCTTCATGCGTACCGCGGCCAGTTCGATGATCTTGCTGCCGGTGACCGACAGGCCCGTCGTTTCGATATCGAACACGACGTATTCGGTGTCCTTCAGATCCTGCCTGCGCGGCTCCAGCACGATGGCCACGGCGTCGTTGACCACGTTGGCTTCCAGCCCGTAGATGACCTTGACGCCGTGTTTTTTCGCCGCCTTCGCCGCTTCCGGAAACGACTGCACGACGGCGTGGTCGGTGACAGCCACGGCGGGATGGCCCCATTTCGCCGCCCTTTTGATGTACGCGTCGACAGGGGTGACGGCGTCCATCGCGCTCATCGTGGTGTGCAGATGGAACTCGACCCGCTTTTCTTCCGCGTCGTCGATCCGCTCCGGCGCCGAAACCTCGCGGATGTCGCTGGGCATGAGCACCGGTTCCGGCGGATTGAGATACCGGTCCACTTCCACCCGGCCCCGCAGCTTCAGCCATTTGCCGTCGGCCAGGCCGGAAAGCATCCGGTTGTCTTCCTTCGTCTTGCCGAACAGTTTGACGAGGATGGAATCGGTGCGGTCCGTCAGATAAAACTGGTACAGGGTGCTGCCGCTCCGGGTCTCCCGGGTTTCCAGGCCGAACACTTCGCCCTGCACCGTGACCCGTTTCTCTTCCCCGGTGATGGAGGAAAGCGGCACCGGCTCGTCCTGGATGTCGGCGCCGAGCCGGATCGGCTGCGGGCCTTCCGCCTCCGCCGCCGCGGCTTCTTCCTTCGCCGCGGTCACGATCCGCAGCACTTCTTCCCGCTCCTCTTCCCGGATGCGGGAAACAAACTCCTCCAACACTTCCTGGCCGTTTTCGTCCACGTCCAGGCGAATCCGGCAGGCGCATCCGAAGCGCTCGCGGAAAAAGCGCACGGCCAGCTCGTCCACCGACCGCTTGCGGGCCAGCTGCAGCACCGTTTCGTCGGGAAAATGGAGGGTGAGCAGGTCCCCGGCCGCTTCCGCCCGGGCCTTCGCCAGCCAGCCGTTGACGCTGGCGATTTCCCGCTGCGCCCAGGCGGCGAAGGACGGCCAGTATTCCCGCAGGATGTCTTCCGCGGCCGCCGCGTCGCCGAACGTGAAGGCGATTTCCGCGTCGGCGACGGGCGCCAGCCGCTCCCGCGCGAGGACGCAAAACTCCTCGTAAACGTCCCGCGGAAGCAGCGAGTCCTTATGTATGACAATCGTCCAATTCCGGCTGGACCGCCGCACGACCACCCGTTCGATCCGGGCGTCGCCGAAATGCTCCTCCGGCCAGTGCGGCGGCGCATGGATATACGAAAGCAACGCTTCCAGCCGCTGGCGCGCTTCCCCCAACGCGTCCATGCGCATCCTCCCCCGTTTGCCGCTCCGCTGCCGTCAAGCGTTTCCGCCGGAATCAGTATGCCCTGGCGAACACCACCGTGTGTTTGGCCGCTTCGCCGCACACCAGGCAGCGGGACTTGGTCACCGCCGGTTCGAACGGAATGTTCCGGCTGGTCGCTCCCGTTTCCTCCTTGACCCGGCTTTCGCACGCCTCCGAACCGCACCAGCCGGCGTACGCGAAGCCGCGCGTCTGTTCATACCGGGCCTTGAGCTCGTCCAGCGTGTCCACGTCAAAGGTATGCTCGTCCATGAAACGCTTCGCTTTTTGGTACATCTCCGCGGTGATGCGCTCCAGCATCGCCTGCACCTCGGCCGCCGCCCGATCCAGGGGCACCGGGGTTTTCTCGCCGCTGACGCGGGGAACCAGAACGCATTGGCCGTTTTCCAGGTCGCGCGGACCGAGTTCGAGCCGGATGGGGATGCCGCGCATTTCATATTCGTTGAACTTCCACCCCGGCGACACGTCGTCCCGGTCATCCATGCGCACACGGACCCCCGCCGCCCGCAGTTCGTCGAGCAGTTCCCGCGCCTTGGCGAGGACCGGTTCGCGCGCCTTCGGCGGCCCGATCGGAATGATGATCACCTGCGTGGGCGCGATCTTGGGCGGCAGAACGAGCCCGCGGTCGTCCCCGTGCACCATGATGACGGCGCCGATCAGCCGCGTGGTGACGCCCCAGGAGGTGGTGTGGCAGTAGGTCATCACGTTTTCGCGGTTCAAATATTTGATGTCGAAGGCGACGGCGAAGTTGGTGCCCATGTAGTGGGACGTGCCCGCCTGCACCGCCCGGCCGTCCTTCATCATCGCCTCGATGGAATAGGTGTCCACGGCGCCCGCGAACTTCTCCGAGGGCGTTTTCTGTCCGGTGATGACCGGCATCGCCAGCACGTTCTCGGCAAACTCGCGATAGACCTCCAGCATCCGCATCGTTTCCCGGCGGGCGTCTTCCTCGTCCTCGTGGGCCGTGTGCCCTTCCTGCCACAGAAATTCGCTGGTCCGCAGGAACGGCAGCGTGCGTTTTTCCCAACGAATGACGTTGCACCACTGGTTCATGAGCATCGGCAAATCGCGGTAGGAATTGATCCATTTGGAATACATGTAGCCGAACATCGTCTCCGACGTCGGGCGGATCGCCAGGCGTTCCTCCAGCTTTTCGCCGCCGGCTTCCGTCACCCAGGGCAACTCGGGATTGAACCCTTCCACGTGCTCTTTTTCCTTCTGGAAAAAAGACTCCGGGATGAGCACCGGAAAATAGGCGTTGCGGTGGCCGGTTTCCTTGATCCGGCGGTCCAGCTCCCGCTGGATGTTCTCCCACAGCTCGTATCCGTCCGGACGGAACACGATGCAGCCGCGCACCGGCGCGTAGTCCATCAGCTCCGCCTTGCGGATGACGTCAAGGTACCAGCGCGAAAAGTCCTCGCTTTGCGGCGTGATTTCCGTGACAAACTGCTTTTCCCTGGACATGCGGTTTCTTCCCTCCGACAGCGGTGAGTGAAGCCGTCCGCGGCCGCGGCTTGTCCCTCCCGCGGGGCGTGCGGACCGGCCCCCGGTATCAACGGCGGACGAGGCCGAGAATGTCGTTGTATGTGACGACGAGCATCAGCAGCATGAGCATGGCGAATCCGATGAGATGGACCATGCTTTCGCGGTTCGGATTGACCGGCCGCCCCCGCAGCGCCTCAAAGCCGAGGAACAGCAGCCGGCTGCCGTCCAGCGCGGGGATGGGCAGCAGGTTGAAAATGCCCAGATACAGGCTGAGCACAGCGGTCCAGGCGGTCAGCCGGTCGATGCCCTGGCTGGCGACCTGGTACGTCACCTGGGTCGTCTTGACCGGTCCGCCGATGTCGTCCAGCCGGAAATTGCCCGTGACGAGCTGGCGGAATCCTTCGAAGATCAGCTGGGTCCACTGCACCATTTGCGTGCCTGCGTACCGGATCGTCTCCCCGGCGGTGGCGGCGCGCATCTCCGGCATCGGATAGAAGCCGACTTTGCCGGTTTCCGGATCCGGCGTCACGGTCAGGGTGAGCTCCTGGCCATCGCGCTCGATGGTCCACGTCATCGGCCGGCCGGCGGAATCGCCGATGGCTTCCACCAGGGCATCGATGTCTCCGCCCACCGGCCGTCCGTCGATGGCCTTGATCCAGTCCCCTTCCCGCAGGCCGGCTTCCTCCGCGGGAGACGGCTGTCCGTCTTCCCGGAGGGCGATGCCGCCGATGAACACCTTGTCCGAATGCTCGTCGGGCACGCCGGTCATCTGCAGGACCGCCCCGAAAAGAACGAAGGCGAGCACGAAGTTCATGAGGGGACCGGCAAAAATGGCCATGGCCCGCTTGCCCACCGGCTTGTGCAGGAACTGCCGGTCGAGGGGGGCAATCTGCGTCTCCTCGCCCCGGTGGACGACGAGCGCCTTGGGATGCACGGGCAGGCGGAACGCCGCGCCATATTCGTCCACAAGCTCGATGTAAAGGTCCTTTTCCAGGTCAACCGCCCGCACTTCGCCCCGCCGGAGGCCGGCCTGCTCCTCCGGTTTGTCCAGCACGATGCGTTTGACCCGCCCGTTCTCCTCTTCGACCGCCACCACATGGCCCCTCTGGACGAGGGCCATTTCGGGATCTTCCCCGGCCATGCGGGCGAATCCGCCAAACGGCAACAGGCGCAGCGTGAAGCGCGTTTCCCCCCGCTTGAAGGAAAGCAGCTTCGGCCCGAAGCCGATGGCGAATTCCCGGACGAGAATGCCGGCGCGCCGGGCAAAAAAATAGTGGCCGAATTCATGGATGGAGACGATGACGAAAAAAACCAGAACGGTCAGAATGACAAGCTGCAGCGTTTGCATGTGCATGACCCCCGATGCCGCCTGGCGGCTGTCCTTAGATTATCATTATTCGCTTTGCCGTTACAAGAGAATACGGCAACGGAGGCCGGAAGGTTGCATGCCGCCGCAGACGGGCTTTTTTACAGGGTTTCCGCTTCGCGGCGCGCCCAGGCGTCGCAGGCGAGCACCGTTTCCAGATCCGGGTCAGCCTCCGGCACGTGTCGGGCCAGCACCTTTTCGATGATGTCCTCAATGGCCAGAAAGGGAATTTCCCCGCGCAAAAACCGGGCCACGGCCACTTCGTTGGCGGCGTTGAACACGGCGGGGGCCGTGCCGCCGGTTCGGCCCGCCTCGTACGCCATGCCGAGGCACGGATAGCGGGCAAAGTCCGCCGGACGGAAATGCAGGGCGCCGATGCGGGTCAGATCGAGGGGTTCCATTGGCGACGGTTTCCGCTCGGGGTAGCAAAGCGCGTACTGGATGGGCCCCCGCATGTCGGGAAGGCCCAGCTGGGCCAGCACGGACGAATCCGAAAACTCCACCAGCGAATGCACGATGCTTTCCGGATGAGTCAGCACCTCGATGCGCTCGTAAGGCATGCCAAACAGCCAATGGGCCTCGATCACTTCCAGCCCCTTGTTGGCCATGGTGGCGGAATCGATGGTGATCTTGGCGCCCATGGACCAGTTCGGATGGCGCAGGGCTTCCGCCACGGTCACATGGGCCAGCTCTTCCCGGCGCCGGTCGCGGAAGCTGCCGCCCGACGCCGTGAGCAGCAGCCGCTTTACGGCTTTCCGGTCTTCCCCCTGCAGGCACTGAAAAATCGCCGAATGTTCGCTGTCCATCGGCAGCAGGGGCACGCCCCGCTCCGCCGCACGCCGCGTCACGATATGCCCCGCCGCCACCAGCGTTTCCTTGTTGGCGAGGCCGATGGCCGCGCCGGCCTCGATGGCGGCCAGGGTGGGTTTAAGTCCCGCGCTGCCCACCATCGCGCCGACCACCAGGTCGGCGCCGCAACCCGCCGCGACCTCCAGCAGGCCTTCCGGGCCGTACACCGCCCGGACGCCCGCCGGCAGCCGCGCCGCCAGCCACTCCGCCTGCGCCCGGTCGGCGACGGAAACGACCCGCGGCCTGAACTGCTCCGCCTGCCGCAGCAAAAGTTCCGCGTTCTTCCCCGCGGCCAGGCCGACCACGCGGAATTCGCCGGGCAGCCTCGCGATGACGTCCAGCGTCTGCGTGCCAATGGAACCGGTGGAACCCAGGATGGCAATCCGTTTCATTCGTTTCCCCTTTCACCCGCCGCTTCAGGCGCCCGGCAGCAGCGCGGCGAGCTGCAGGACCGGAAAGGCGATGAGCCAGCTGTCGGTCCGGTCAAGCACGCCGCCGTGTCCGGGAAGCAGATGCCCGGCGTCCTTTACGCCGCTGTGCCGCTTGTACGCGGATTGGATCAGGTCGCCCAGCTGGCCGAAGGCGCCCGCAACCAGGCCGAAAAGGACGGCTTGTCCGAAGCCCATCGGCCCGGGCCACACCCACGCGGCGGCGAGCGCTGCCAGGACCGCGGCGGCAAGCCCGCCGACGGCGCCTTCCACCGTCTTGTTCGGGCTGATGGCCGGCCACAGCTTGCGCCTGCCGAAAGCCCGTCCCGCGAAATAGGCCCCGATGTCGGCCGCCCAGACGCTGGCAAACGCCGCGGCCGCCCAAAACAATCCGTCCTCCGCCTCCCGGACCAGCGCCATGGAACGGAAGCCGAACCCTATGTAGACCGCGCCGAGGAACAGGACGGCGGCGTGCCCCAGATGAAACCGGTTTTCCCGGATCACCGTGGCGGCCAGCAGCAGGAAAGCCAGCACCCACACCACCGCCGGCGGCGCGGGTTCCGTCCAGCCGAAAGGCCACCGCGGCGTCGCAAGGACCAGCGTGGCGGCGAAGCCCGCCCACACTTCGGGGCTCCGCAGGGCCAACCCGTTCAGCCTGGCAAATTCCGCATACCCCAGCAGGGCCATCAGGGCGAGCAGGGCGGCGAACGCCCAGCCTCCGGCCGCGAATATGGCGACAAAACCCGCCCCCGCCACGACGCCGGTGGCAATCCGTTTCCCCATTCGACTACAATCCCCCGAACCGGCGCACGCGCCGCTGATATTCGCGAATGGCGTCGTAAAAATGCCTTTCCGTAAACTCCGGCCAGTATACTTCCGTAAACCACAATTCGCTGTACGCCAGCTGCCAGAGCATGAAATTGCTGATGCGAAGCTCCCCGCTCGTCCGGATGAGCAGGTCCGGGTCCGGAAGATCCGCCGTCGAAAGGCACGAGGCGATGGTTTGCTCGTCGATCGCCTCTTCGTCCAGCTCGCCGGCCTTCACCCGCCTGGCCACTTCCCGCGCCGCCTCGACCAGCTCCGCCCGGCTGCCGTAATTGAGGGCAAAATTGAGAATGAGTCCCGTGTTGCCGGCCGTGCGCCGGATCGCTTCGTCGACGGCGGCCAGGGTGTGCCCGGGGAGGCCTTGCCGGGATCCCGTCACGCGCACTCGGACATTGTTGGCAATGAGGTCCTCCAGCTCGACCGCCAGAAATTCCTGGGGCAGCTTCATCAGATAGTCGACTTCGGATTTGGGCCGCTTCCAGTTTTCCGTGGAAAAGGCGTAAAGGGTAAGCACCTCCACGCCGATGCGGCCCGCGGCCATGGCGATGCGCCGGACGGTGCGCATGCCGCTGCGATGGCCGGCCACACGGGGCAGCCCGCGCTCCCGCGCCCAGCGCCCGTTTCCGTCCATGATGATCGCCACATGCCGGGGAATGTTGTCCGGGGACGGCAGCTGCGGCTGCCCGTCCCCCGCGCCGGCCATATCCGCGTCATCCGCGCCGGAGTCGCCGCCGCGGACCCGATGTTTCCACATGCTCTTTCCTCCTCGCGCCGCCGGAAGAAGGGCGGGAACATCCTCCTTCCGCTTACAAGCAAGGAAACCCTCCGGACGGAGGGATCCCGTGCGGGAACGGCCTGCGCATGCGTGCCGCTCACAATTCGGTGATTTCCTTTTCTTTGGCTGCCAGCATTTTGTCGACTTCCGCGATGAACCGGTCGGTCAGTTTCTGGATGTCTTCCTGGTAGCGGCGGGATTCGTCCTCGGAGATCTCCGACTTCTCCTTCTTTTTGATTTCGTCGTTGGCGTCGCGCCGGATGTTGCGAATGGCCACCTTTGCTTCCTCGCCGAGCTTGCGGGTCGACTTCACCAGCTCCATCCGGCGTTCTTCGGTGAGGGGCGGAATGGAGATGCGGATGACCTCCCCGTCGTTCACCGGCGTAAGGCCCAGATCCGACTTGAGAATCGCCCGCTCGATGGCCGCCAGCGCGCTTTTGTCCCACGGCTGGATGACCAGCGTCCGGGGATCGGGCGTGGTGATGGAACCGAGCTGGTTGACCGGCATCATGGCGCCGTAGTATTCGGCCTGCACTTTTTCGAGCAGCGCCGGGGATGCGCGGCCGGCCCGCAGCGTCGCCAGGTCGCGCCTCAGCGCCTGCAGCGTCTTGTCCATCCGCTCTTCCGCGTTTTTCTTGATCGACTGGGGCATCAGCTGACACTCCCTTTCACGATCGTTCCGATTTTTTCACCCAGGACCGCGCGTTTGATGTTGCCCTTCTCGGTGATGTCGAACACGATCAGCGGAATGTTGTTGTCCATGCACAGGGATGAGGCCGTCGCGTCCATCACGCCCAGATTTTTGTTCAAAAGCTCCATGTAGGTGAGCTGTTCATATTTTTCGGCGTTCGCGTACTTCCTCGGATCGGCGCTGTACACCCCGTCCACCTTGTTCTTCGCCATGAGGATCACTTCCGCCTCGATTTCCGCCGCACGCAGGGCCGCCGTCGTATCGGTGGAGAAGAACGGGTTGCCCGTTCCGGCGGCGAAAATGACGACCCGCCCTTTTTCCAGGTGGCGGATGGCGCGCCGGCGGATATAGGGTTCGGCGATCTGCTGCATGGCGATCGAGGTCTGCACCCGGGTGGGCACCCCGATTTGCTCCAGGGCGTCCTGCAGGGCCAGCGAGTTCATGACGGTGGCCAGCATGCCCATGTAATCGGCGGTGGCCCGGTCGATGCCCATGGAACTGCCGTGAACGCCCCGCCAGAGGTTGCCTCCGCCGCAGACGACGGCCACCTGCACGCCGAGTTCGAACACTTCCTTCACCTGCTGCGCGATCGACTGGACCGTTTCCGCGTCGATCCCGTAACCGGTCGGTCCGGCCAGCGATTCGCCGCTCACCTTCAACACGATGCGCTTGTAGACGGGCTGTTCCAACGATGCACCCTCCATCATGCCGTATCGGGAGTCTCAAAAAAAGGGAACACCTTGGAATTGTGTCCCCTTTTTCAGCTTATCGCTTTACTTGAGCCATGACCTCTTCGGCGAAGTCGGTTTTCTTGGCTTCCAGCCCTTCGCCGAGCACAAACCGGGAGAACCGCCGGATGGAAATGTTCTCGCCGATGGTGGCGATTTTTTCGTTCAGCAGGGTCTGGATCGTTTTGTCCGGATCCTTGACGAACTGCTGTTCCAAAAGCACGTTTTCCTCGAAAAACTTGGCCAGGCGCCCTTCCACGATCTTGTCGGCGATGTGCGGCGGCTTGCCTTCGCCCAACGCCTGCGTGCGCAGGATTTCCCGCTCCTGCTCGATCACGTCCGCGGGGACTTCCTCGCGCCGCACCCACCGGGGATTGGAAGCGGCGATGTGCATGGCGATGTCGCGCACGAATTCGCGGAACTGGTCGGTTTTGGCCACAAAGTCGGTTTCACAGTTCACTTCCACGAGCACCCCGATACGGCCGCCCGCGTGGATGTAAGATTCGACGAGCCCTTCGGTGGCGGCGCGTCCGGCTTTCTTCGCCGCCGCCGCGAGGCCTTTCTCGCGGAGAATCTGCACGGCTTTGTCCATGTCGCCGTTTGCTTCTTCAAGCGCCTTTTTGCAATCGAGCATGCCCGCTCCCGTTTTTTCGCGAAGCGCTTTTACGTCCGCTGCGCTGAAAGACAATCGCGTTCCCTCCTGCATGCCGCGCGGCGCAACATTCGCCGCGGCAGTCTGATGGTTGTTTCAAAAAAAGGGCGGTGAGAAGGATCGCTTCTGACCACCCTGATCGGACTTGTCTTCCTTGCTGGCCTCCGGCCGGATCAGGCCGGCTGTTCGTCTTGCTCTCCCTGACGCGCCTCGATGATGGCGTCCGCGATCTTGGACGTGAGCAGCTTGACCGCGCGGATGGCGTCGTCGTTGCCCGGAATGACGTAGTCGATTTCGTCCGGATCGCAGTTCGTGTCGACGATGCCGACGATCGGGATGCCCAGCTTGCGGGCTTCGGCCACCGCGATCCGCTCCTTGCGCGGATCGATGACGAAGAGCGCGTCGGGCAGCTTCCGCATGCCCTTGATGCCGCCAAGGAATTTCTGCAGCCGGTCTTTCTCCTTGCGGAGCAGGATGACTTCCTTCTTCGGCAGCACGTCGAACGTGCCGTCTTCCTCCATCTTCTCCAGCTGCAGCAGCCGTTCGATGCGCTTCTGGATCGTGGCGAAGTTGGTCAGCGTGCCGCCCAGCCAGCGCTGGTTCACATAGAACATGCCGCAGCGCTCCGCTTCTTCGCGCACGGAATCCTGCGCCTGCTTCTTCGTGCCGACAAACAGCACCGTGCCTCCCTGCTCGGCCAGCTGGCGCACGAAGCTGTAAGCCTCGTCGACTTTCTTGACCGTCTTCTGCAGGTCGATGATGTAGATGCCGTTGCGTTCGGTGAAGATGTACTTCGCCATTTTCGGATTCCAGCGGCGCGTCTGGTGTCCGAAATGAACGCCGGCTTCCAGCAGCTGCTTCATGGAAATAACCGCCATGTTCCCTGCACCTCCGTGTTCATGGTTTTGCCCAATCCCTCCGCAGGTCGCATCTTCTGCCAGAACTTCCCCGTGCAGGGCATCAGCCGAAAGGGAAGCACCCCTGGCAAAATTGACCTGCGTGCGTGCTTGCGCCGCAAAATACTATACCACATCCACCCGGACGACGCAACGCAAAAACAGCCGCCTTCGCGCGGACGGCGCTGGGCGGCTGTTTCGAACGACCGGTGCCTTCCGTCTTCCGGTCGCCATTGCCATGGTCTGGTAGGCCCGGTGGGACTCGAACCCACGGCCTGATGATTAAGAGTCACCTGCTCTACCAACTGAGCTACGGGCCTGAACAAGCAATATTCTACCACATTTTGCGCAGGCCGCAAGTCGGAAATTTTTTGCTGGCTTGATCACCGTTTCCTGCGGAGAAGCTCGGCGAGGATCTCCTCATGTGTCATCCGGCCGCGAAAAACGGCGATCCCCGGCTGCAGCCTGCCGCTCTGGGGGCGAGCAAGCTCCAGGAATTCCTGCATGTCTTTCCGGTCGGTGAGCACGCCCAGAACCAGCAGCCCTTCCGCCGCTTCGGTCAGCGACATGCCGGGAGGAATAGGCAGCGTCAAGGCTGCCGGCTCTTCTTCGGTTTCTTCTCCCGGCTGTTCCTCCTCGGCCGGCGGTTCGGCGTTTCCGGCGTACCGCTCTTCGGCCTCTCGCATCATCCGGTCTACATCCGCCTGGGTGTAGATTTGCGTATCCGACGGAAACACCCGGTATCCGAACCGATCCGCCTGTTCCAGAAACTGCTCTTCCGACAGTTCCGTTTCCGCAGGTCCCGATTGCCTTGCGAAGGTGACCAGCTCCAAAAGCGAAGCCCCCAGCATGAGCCCCAGGCCGAGGCCGATGAGAAGTTTCCGGTGTCTACGCACGGGCCGCTTCCTCCCGCTTCGCCAGCTGCAGGATCAGTTGCACTTCGCCTTTGTTCATGTTCATCGCCTTGGAAATTTGCTCGATGGATCGGCCGCGCCGGTACAATTCCAGCAGTTGGGCGTATCTTTCGTGAATCGCCAGGGACGCCTTCGCGTCGCCCCCTTCGCCGGCGGACCCTTCCCCGGCGCCGTCGGCCGCCGCCGTTCCGGCGGCCTGCGTGTTTGCGGAAAACGCGATCTTTGCCCGGTCCGGCGAATCCGCCTGCGCGGAATCGCTTGCGGGAGTCGCTGTGTCCGCGGAAGACGGCGCGTCCGCGGGAGCCATGGACGCGGCCCGGCCGCGTTCCTTTAGGATATCCACTTCCTGTTCCAGTTCGCGAATTCGCCGGCCCAGCCGTTCCACCGTGTCGTCCTGTTCCGCCTTCAGCCGGGTGATCGCGTCGAGCAGCCCGCGGTTTTCCGCTTCCAGATCTTCCATCAGGCGCTCGAAGGAATCGTCCTTCTTGGGCGGAGTTTCTTCCCCGCGCGGCAGCAAAAATCCGTATCCGGCGATCGCGGCGCCGATCAGTGCGATGAGCAGCCAGGGTTCATCCACGGCCATCACCTCCCGTCGCTTGTCCTCCTTCCGGGCAAATCGCGGCTTTGGGCCGCAAGGCCGGTTACAGGGTCAGATCGACATGCCTGCCCTTGTAGGGATGCAGGTTCGCTTCCGGAGCGGCCTGCGCCCGGCCTTCCTTGCGCTTGCCCTGCTTTCCGCCCGGTTCCCGCTGTCCGCGCGCTTCGCGGTCCCGGATGGCGGCGCCGGACGCTTCCTCCCCGCGGGTCGTCCTTTGCGCCTGCTCCCTGGCCATCCGGACCGCCATGCCCGCTTGCATCATTTGTTCCTGGGTCGAACGGTACTGTTGCTGGTGCTGCAGTTGGGCAATTTCGGGCGTTCGCGTGACGGGCTGCAAATCCAGCGAACGATAGGTCACCCAAGATCCCTCCCCGAAGTGCCGCTCTCAGCGAAGGGGCACCATGGCCACCTCGCCGTCCACGATGCGCAGCGATACATATTTTACCTGATCTTTGATAAACCGTGTATATCGGCCGATGACGATTTTCGTGCCGGCCCACAGGGTGTTCAGCACGTCGACCCGCGCGCCGATGGCGTCTTCCAGCGTTTTTTCGATGGTGAGCGTCCGCTCCCGGATTTCCTTCAGTTCGCTTTCGTTCTGCCGCCTCGTGTTGGTCAGTTTGACGCGCATGGCCAGCCGCTCCGGCGACAGCTGCCCCGATGCGGCCATTTGGTCCAGCAGGGTGAGGGCCTTTTCCGTTTTCTCCAGGCTGTCCGTCAGCTCCCGCAGCCTCTTGCGCAGCTCGGCCAGTTCCTGGCGCAGCTCGGGATGGACGCCGACCTCGATCACGGTGGCGGTGGACATGGAATTGCCGATCATGCGCGCGACCACCCGGTCGCCCGCCTGCGTCACGCCGCCGACGATGAGCCCCTTCGCGCCGGCGCAGCTGACGGTGCCGCCGGCACGGACGTGGGAATGCATGATGCTTTGCGACACGATGATGTTTTCTCCGGCGAACACGTTCGCTTCCTGCACGAACGAACACTTGACATGGCGTTTGGCCCGGACGTAGCCCTTGTTGTTGGCGATGATGCCGCCGGAGATTTCGATGGAACCGTCGGATTCCAGTTCCGCGCCTTCCACGCCGCCGTACACGCGGATGTCGCCGGCGGCCCGCACGCGGAAGCCGGTCAGCACGTTCCCCCGGATGACCACCGTGCCCACGAAATCGATGTTGCCGACCTTGTAGTCCACGTCGCCGTTGACCTCGTAGACGGGAAACACGTTGATTTTCTCGTCTTCCGTCTGGGTGACCAGGCCGTCGATGGCGGCGTAAAGCGCCGTTTTTTCCGGATTGAGCACGACGTTTTTGCCGGGCTTGATCCACACTTCCTTGCCCTGCTTCGGCGGGATCGGTTCTCCCGTGACGTCGACGCCGGGAATGCCGGGTTCGGGAGGAATCCGCTCGGCGATGATCTGCCCCGCCTTGACATTGGACAGACGGACGACATCCTTGAAGTCCACGGTGCCGTCTTCCCGAACGACCGGTCCCCTGTCCTCCGAACCGAAATACAGGCGAATATAACCGTCCCTGCCCGGCACCGGGGCGGTGCCTGCAGCCACGGTGACCGGACCGTCGAAAAAGAGCTGCGGTTTTTGCGCAATCCGCCTCAGCACGTCATGCTGTACTCCGCTTCGGACCCCCTTGGCGGTGAGAAACGCGGACAGTTCCTCTTCGGTCAGGCGGATCGGTTCGACGGTATGCTTGAAGGACAGCAGCGCCTGCATCCGGTCCTCGGTGATCGTGACGTTCAGGAGGTCATCCAGCGGCAGAGGGAGAAGATCCGACATGTACCCGCCTCCTTTGCTCAATCCTGCAGCAGCTGTTCTTTGTATTTGGACAACGCGGCGCGCAGCCGCAAGATGGCTTTCGAATGCAGTTGCGAGATGCGCGACGGCGACAGGGACATGACGCCGGCGATTTCGCTGAGCGTCAGGTCCTCGTAGTAAAAGAGCGAAATGACGGTGCGCTCTTTCTCCGTCAGCTTGTCGATGCTCGCCGCGAGCACTTCCTTCAGGTAGGTCTCATGGACGATCTGCTCGGGATTGGCTGCTTTTTCGTCCACCAGCAAGGACAGGCGGGTTTCCGATTCTTCGTCGCGAATGGGATCTTCCAGGGAAAAAACGGTTGCCACGGCCACTTCCTGCAACATCTGCTGAAATTCCCGCCAGGATATATTTAAATACGCGCAAACTTCTTCGTCCGTCGCGGAACGCATCAATTGCTGTTCCAGCGCCGCATAGGCGTCCTCCAGCTTCCGCGCCTTGTCGCGCACGGAACGGGGCACCCAGTCGCCCTGCCGGAGGCTGTCCAGAATGGCGCCGCGGATGCGCCAGGAGGCGTAGGTCTCGAATTGCAGACCCCGCCGGTGATCAAACTTCTCGATGGCGTCGATGAGCCCCATGACCCCGTTGCTCACCAGGTCTTCCTTGACGACGTTTTGCGGCAAGCCGGCGGCGACGCGGCTGGAAACATAATCGACCAGGGGAAGGTAGGCCTCGATCAGCTTTTTCTTGGCTTCCGGATCCCCGTTTTCCTTCCAACGGCGCCACAGTTCTTCCCGCATGCCGCCGGAACGTTTCGTTTCGATCATGCTTTGCCGTCACCTGCCTTCCTCGTCCGTCATGTGGCGGATGGCGCCCGCGATTTTTTCCGGATCGAGGCGATCCAGCGTCGTCAGGCGTTTCGGCTCCAGGGGCTTGAACTCCGCCTTGTCCTCGTTGTTCCGCGTTTCCGCGGGTTTGCTTTCCAGCCATTGCTGCTGGATCATCCGGGTGAGGGACGCCTCTTCGTCCGGGACCGTCACGTCCACCATACGGCCGAGGTCCCGGCTTTCGTCTTCGTTCTCCCGGCGTCCCGGCTCCGATACAAGGAAATTCACCAGCGCGAAGCGGATCGCAAAGGCGATCACCGTAAACGCGCAAAAGGCGATCAGGCTGCGCAGCAGGGTGGTTTCGAGGGGATTGCGCCACGCGGACAGCAGGATGACGAGCACGGCACCTGTGGCGCCAAAACCCAGGGTCCATTTCCAGCCACGGATCACGGTCAAATTTCCTTCACCCCATGCTGAACGCTGCGAATATGCAGCACGCCGGTGCGGCTGTCAAATTCGACCGTCCGTCCGTAATTTCCCCCCGTGTCTTCCGCGATGAGCCGAATGCCAAGCTGCTCAAGGGCCTGTTTCACGGATTCCACGTTGCGCGGTCCGATGCGCATGACGTCTTCTCCGGCAAAATGGAACATCTGCGCGCCGCCGGCCATCTTGGCCACCAGCCGGCCGGGATCCGCTCCCTCCCATTTCATCATCTCGACAAGCCCCGGGACCGCGGTGTCCGCGTACTTCGCCGGGTTGATCCGGTTTTCCCGCGCTATGGTGGATGAAGGCAACATGATGTGCGCCATGCCGGCGATGCGGCGCTGCACGTCGTACAGGACAAGGCCGACGCAGGAACCCAGTCCCGTGGTTCTCAGCGATTCGCCGGCAGAGGCCACTTTCATGTCGGCCATGCCGACCTTCAGGATGGTGACCTCGTTCATTCCATGGGCACTCCCAGGGAACGAAAGAGCCGCGGGAACGAATCGGGATCGGGGATGAAGAAAAAATGTCCTTCGGCTTGCCGGTCACCCTCGAAAAACGTGGTGTCGATCAGCAAAGCGTCGTCTCCCATCGTGCCGAATTGCAGCAGCCCGTAACTGAGAATGGCACCGGCCATGTCCACCGCGGCGGAGGGGACGGTCGGCGAAAGCCTCATTCCGGTCAGGTCGGCCAGCGAAGACAGGTACGAACCGCCCAGAATGTTGCCGATTTCGCAAAGCGTGGACAATTCCATTTCGGAGTAGCCGGGGCCCTGCGCGTCCTCCATGCCGAGAAGTACATTCAGAAGGCGGTTGGCCTGCTCCATGCTCATGATGAAGAACATGTTGCCCGGCGCGTCGCCGACCACGCGCACATAGACGGCAACGACCACCGTTTCCGGCCCGCCGACCCTTTCGGCGATCTGCTCGAACGGCAGAAGGCTCACGGTCGGCACTTTCATGTTGACTTTTTTGTCCAGAAGCCGGGAAAGGGCGGTGGCGGCGTTTCCCGCGCCGATGTTGCCGATTTCGCGCAGGACGTCCATTTTGAAATCCGCGTTGTGTCCGAACAACTCCACGGTTTATTCTCCAATTTGCTCAAGCTGGACAATCTCGGCTTTGTTCAGCACTTCCGAGAGATTGAGCAGGACCAGGAGGCGTCCGTCATCCAGCTTGGCCACGCCGCGCAAGTATTTGGCTTTCACGCCGCCGACGATTTCGGGCGGGTCCTCGATCCGGTCCTCCGTCAGATCGATCACGTCGTTGGCGGAGTCGACGATGAAGCCCACTTCCATGTCGGCCACGTTGACGATCACGATGCGGGTGTTGTCGTCCGGTTCCACTTCCGGCAGGCCGAACCGGCCGCGCAGGTCGATGACCGGCACAACGTTGCCGCGCAGGTTGATGACGCCCTTGACGAAAGGCGGCGTCTTGGGCACGCGCGTGACCGGAGACATGCGCTCGATGGTGCGGACCTTGTCCACCTCGATGCCGTACGACTCGTCCGCCAGTTTGAAGACGATCGCTTTGAATTCTTCCGCCATGGGAATTCCTCCTTGGGTTTCGACATCTCGGGAGCTGCCGTCATTTGATCAGCGTGTTCGGGTCGACGATCAGCGCGACCTGGCCGTCGCCCAGGATCGTCGCGCCGAAGATGATCTCGTTGTTGGCCAGATATTTGCCCAGCGATTTGAGGACGATGTCGTTTTGGCCGATGAAATCGTCCACCATGAGGGCCGCCATCCGGTCGCCCTTGCGGACCAGCACGATTTCCGTCTCCGTTTCCGTATCGTCCCGGTAGTAGGGGGATTCGAGCACATCGGCGAGGGAGATTACCGGCACGATGGAGTTCCGGTATTCGACCACCCGGGTTCCGTGCACGTTGCGGATGGAATTCCGGTCGATGATGCCCGTTTCCACGATGGAAGACAGCGGGATCGCATATTTCTCCGGACCCAGCCGGACCAGCATGGCTGAAATGACCGACAGGGTCAGGGGGAGACGGATGACGAACCGCGTGCCCGCGCCCGGCGTCGATTCCACGGAGACGCGTCCGCCCAGCGATTCGATTTTCGTCTTCACCACGTCGAGGCCGACGCCGCGGCCGGAGATGTCGGACACCTTCTCGGCGGTGCTGAAGCCGGAGGCGAACAGCAGCATGTACGCCTGCTCGTCGGTGAGCCGGGCGGCTTCGGCCGCGGTGAGCATGCCCTTCTGGACGGCTTTGTCCAAAACCTTCTGCCGGTCGATGCCGCGTCCGTCGTCCTCGATCTCGATCGTCACGAAATTGCCGCTGTGGTAAGCGCGCAAGTGGACTTTGCCCGTTTCCGGCTTGCCCGCCTTCTTCCGGTCGGCAACCGGTTCCAGCCCATGGTCAAGGGCGTTGCGGAGCAGGTGCACCAGCGGATCGCCGATCTCGTCGACCACCGTGCGGTCCAGCTCCGTTTCCGCGCCGGAAATGATGAAGTCCACTTTTTTGTCCAGCGATTTGGCCAGATCGCGCACCATGCGGGGGAAGCGGTTGAATACGGTTTCCAGCGGCACCATGCGCAGCTTCAGGATGACGTCCTGCAGGTTGCCGGTGATGCGCGTCATCTGTTCGACCGCTTCCGTCAGGTCGCCGCGCCGGATTTCCGACGCGAGCTGCTCCAGCCGGGCGCGGTTGATGATGAGCTCGCTGAACAGGCTCATCAGCGAATCCAGCCGCTCGCTGTCGACGCGGATGGTGCGCCCCGCCACGCCGCCGCCCGGCTTGCCGCCCGGCGAGGCTTCAGGCCGCTCGGGCGGCGCCGCCGTTGCGGACGCGGCCGCCGCTTCGGCCGGTCCCTTCGGCTCCGCCGACGGCGCGGCCAAATCCGCCTCGCGAAGTTCGGCGACGAGCACTTCCTCGATTTCGGAGATGCCGCTGATGGTTTCCTGGATAAAGGAAGGTTCTTGCCTGGTGATATAATATACGGCAAAACTGCGGTCAAATTTTTCCTGTTCGAGATCCTGCACGGAAGGCTCGGACTTGATCACTTCCCCGTTGCGCTCCAGCGCGTCGAACACCATGTAGGCGCGGGCCGCCTTGAGGAGGCAGCCTTCGCGCAGCGTGACCCGGATGTGCAGCGCGCGGAATCCGCTTTCCGCCGACTGGCGGATGACCGAAAGCTGGAACTCGTCCAGATCCTGGGCCGGCGCCGGTCCGGCGGATGCGCTCCCGCTTCCGCCCTTCCCGGCCGGCGCCGGGGCTGCCGCGGCCGCTCCGCCGCCTTCCGCCAGCGCTTTGAGGCGTCCGACCAGCTCCGCAACGTCGGCCTGACCGCCGCCCCCTCCTTCCACGTCCCGCACCATGGCTTCCAGCGTGTCCACGCCCTTGAACAGCGTGTCGAAGATCACGTCGTTCATCTTCAGCTTCCCGCCTCGCACCTGATCCAGGACGTTTTCCATCTCGTGGGTCAGGGCGGCGAGATCCTGGAAGCCCATGGTGGCGGACATGCCCTTCAGGGTGTGGGCGGAACGGAAAATGTTCTGCACGATGCCGATGTCATCCGGCTGCTGCTCCAGCTGCAGCAGGTTTTCGTTCAGCGCCTGCAGATGCTCCTTCGCCTCGTCGATAAACATCGACAGATACTGATTCATTTCCACTGGCCGGACACCTCCCGTAGGTCTGACGAAGCGCGTACCAACCGATCGTTCAAGCCACTTTCCGGATGAGCCACCGCGCGATCTCGTGCAGCGGCAGGACGTGCGCCGCGGCGCCCAGCTGGATCGCGCTGCGGGGCATGCCGTACACCACGCACGTTTCCTCCGACTCGGCGACCGTCTCGCAACCGTCTTCCCGCAATTTTTTCAAGCCTCTGGCACCGTCGCTGCCCATGCCCGTGAGGAGCACGGCCGTGCGCTGCAGCTCCGAAAGGCCGACGAGCGAATCAAACAGGACGTCCACCGAAGGCTTGTGGCCGTTGCGCGGCGGACCGTCCTCCAGATGGATGCGGTACCGCCCGGGCGACTCCTTCGCCAGCGTCATTTGAAGGCCTCCCGGAGCGATGTACGCCGTCCCGTTCTCCAACAGCTCGCCGTTTTCCGCTTCCCGGACGCGGATCCGGCATGACTGGTCCAGGCGCTGCGCCAGGGAACGGGTAAATCGCGGCGGCATGTGCTGGACGATGAGGAGCGGCGCCGGAAAATCCGCCGGCAGGGCGGTCAGCACCTGATGCAGCGCGCGCGGCCCGCCGGTGGAAACACCGATGGCGACCAGCCGGACCACCGGCAGCGGAGTCCGCGCCGGCGCCTCGGCAGGACGGTCCGGAACCGCCGGGGCCGCCGCCTTCTCCGGAACGGTTTCCGGGCTCCGGACCGCACCGCCGGCCCGCGCCGTGCGCTTGCGTTCCCTGGCGGCTCCGGCTTCCGCGGCGGCAGCGGCGCTTTCCCGCCCGCCGGCGGCCGGAAGTTTCCGCTGCGTCGATTCGGCGGCCGGCTTCGGGGAAGACGCCGGCGCCCCGCCGGTCTTCGGCGGACCGGCTTCCGCCGGCGGCCGGACCGGAGGCCGGAGCGGGATCTGCCGCTCCTTCGGCGTTCTTGCAGGTGGCACCGCGGCCGGTGCCTTCGCCGCCGGCTTGGCCGGCGCGCGGGGCACGGGCGCCGAAGGCGGCGTCTGCGCCAGCAGCCGCAGCCGGCCCTCGCGGCCCGTCTCGGCCGCGATGAGCAGCCTTTCCAGCAGAATTTTCGAAACCTTCTCCAAACCCAGGCCTGCGGCGGCGTCCGGCTTGCGCACGAAATCGAACGCTCCCGCCTGCAGGGCCAGGATGGTTTCCCTCATTCCGTCTTCGCTCACGGCGGACATCAGGATGACCGGCGTCGGCCGGGCGGCCATGATCTCCCGGAGCGCTTCGATGCCGTTCATTTTCGGCATCTCCAGGTCCATCACCACCACGTCGGGCGCAAGTTCCCGCGTCAGCCGCACGGCTTCCTCTCCGTCGCCGGCGAACCCGGCGATCTCGAACCGGCCCGAGGCGACGATCAGGTCGCCGTACACCTTGCGCATGAAAGGGGAATCGTCCACGAGCAGGATCCGGTATGTCGACATGTTCGCTCCCCCTTTCTTTCTCTGGATCGCGAATCCGGGCATCATCCCCAGAAGCGTTTGATCCGGTGCAAAAAACCGCGAATGCCCGCGGGCTCGGCCGTCCGCTCTTCCATCAGGAAGCTGGAGGCGATCCGGTCGATGCCTTTGGCCGCGGGGCAGTGGGGAAAGGCGTGCAGCAAGGGAACCTGCCTTTTGACGGCCTTGGACACGTGCTGGTCGTCGGGAACGTATCCAAGCGGCAAAATGTCGACGCCAAGAAATCTGGACGCCGCACGCCGGAAACGATCCGCCGTCTGGAGTCCTTCCCGTTCGTCGACCGCCCGGTTGATGACCAGGCGGAACCGCACCGGCTCGTCCCCGGCGCTCACCATCTTGATCAGCGCGTAGGCGTCCGTTACGGCGGTGGGCTCCGGCGTGGTCACGACGATGGTTTCGTCCGCGGCGGTGATGAACCGCTCTGTCTCCTTCGACAGGCCGGCGCCGGTGTCAAACAGCACGAAGTCGAAATGACCGTGGAGCTTCCCGACTTCGGTCACGAAATATTCCAGCTGTTCCTCGTTCAGCCGGAGCAGGTCGAGGAAACCGGAACCTCCCGCGATGAAGCGCAGCCCTCCCGGCCCTTCCTGGATGATTTCCCAGATCGATTTTTCCTTCCGCAGCAAATGCACCAGGTTGTATTGTGCGGGAGCGCCCAGAAGGACGTCGATGTTGGCCATCCCGATATCGGCGTCGAAAATGAGCACGCTGTGACCCCGGTTGCGGAGGGCGATGGCGAAGTTGAGGCTGAAATTCGATTTGCCGACGCCGCCCTTACCGCTGGTGACGGTGACGACGCGGGTCGTCCGGGGGGGAGCCCCGACCTTGCCGAGGACCCGCTCCCTCAGCGCTTGCGCCTGGTCGTGCATCTGTTATTCCCCCAGCAGCTTGCGGACCAGATCCTCCGGATCAAAGACGCGGATGTCGTCGGGAACCGTCTGGCCGCACGTGATGTACGAGATGGAAAAGCCGAACTCCTGGACCAGGTTGAGGGCCGCGCCGTACGATTCGGTTTCGTCGAATTTCGTGAGCAACAGGCTGTCGACGCCGTATTTGGCGAAAGAAGAGGCCACCGATTTCATGTCGCCGTATTTGTGGGTCATGCTGAGCACCAGGTACGTCTGGGCGTTTTCCCCCGGCGACAGCAGGGCGTTGACCTCGGAGACGTGCATTTCGTTGCGGTAATTGCGTCCCGCCGTGTCCATCAGCAAAAGATCCCTGTCGGCCAGCCTCTGGATGGCCCTGTGCAGCTCGGAAGGAGAGAACACCACTTCCAGCGGCACGTTCAGGATGTTGGCATAGGTTCTGAGCTGATCGATGGCTGCGATCCGATATGTATCCGCGGTGATGAACCCGACCGAACGGCGGTACGTGAGCGTCTGCTCGGCGGCCAGTTTGGCCAGGGTGGTCGTCTTGCCCACGCCCGTCGGTCCGACCAGACGCACGATGCGGGTGTTCGCGGTGATCCCTTTGCCGGCAAAGGGGACAAGCCATTCCAGCAAAATTTTCCTCGCCACCTCGCGGGGTTCGCCGATCTCCGCCGTTTCCAGCCGGCTGCGCATTTCCTCGGCGAATCGTTCCACCAGCCCGGCCTCGACGCCCTGATCGGCGAGCCGACGCGACCAATGCGCCACCGGTTCGGGCATGGCGCCGAGCGTCTGCTGCCTGGCCATGCGGAAGACCAGTTCCTTGACGGCGCGCAGTTCCCGCACAAGTTCGTCCCGTTCTTCCCCGCCGGCGGGCTGCGCTTCTCCTGCCGCAGCCGGTTTGGCATCCGCGGGCAATCCGGAAACGGCCGCCGGTTCCGTGCGGGAGGCGGGGGACGGCTGCTGCGCGTACCGCTCCCTTGCAGCCTGCGGAGGGACCAGCGTGGCGACGCCGGTGGCAGCGGGTGCGTCCCCTTGTCCGGCCGCCGCGACGGAGGTTTGCCGTCCGTCCGGACGCTCCGCCAGCGCCTGCCGGTGCATCGCCAGCGACCGGGCCGCCGCCCGCGCCTTGGTCAGCGAAGCGTCGTCCACCGCGGCGATCACTTCCACTCGCCGCTTCCGGAACATCCCGAGAAATCCGCCTTTGCGGATTTCCTTCGTGCCGAGGATGACGGCGTCGGGTCCCAGCTCGCCGCGGATCTGCTGCACCGCTCCGGGCAGATCGTCCGCCACGTACCTTTTTACCTTCATATGCTCACCACCCCGACGCTCTGCACTTCAACGTTCGGTTCCAGTTCGCTGTAGGACAGCACCGGAATGTCCTGAAGGCTTCGCTCGATCAGGTTGCGCACGTGCATCCGGACGGCCGGGGACGTGAGCACGATGGGCTGCTGTCCGGACTGCGCCATGCGGTTCGCGTGCTCCGTCACGAGGCGCTGGATCGTCTGCGCCGAGACGGGATCGAGGGCCAGGTAGCTGCCATGTTCCGTCTGTTGCACCGCTTCGGCGATTTTCTTTTCCGTGGCCGGACTCAGCGTAATGACCTTCACCGGTCCGCCCGAGCCGGCGTATTGCTGCGTGATTTGCCGCGACAGCGACTGGCGGACGTATTCGGTGAGGACGTCCGGATCCTTTGTCCATTTCCCGTAGTCGGCGAGGGTTTCGAAAATGGTCACCAAGTCCCGGATGGAGATTTTTTCCCTGAGCAGCTTCGCCAGGACTTTCTGGACATCGCCGATGGTCAGCGTACCCGGAATCAGCTCTTCGACCAGTGTCGGATAGTGTTCCTTGACGCTGTCGATCAGGGTCTTCGTCTCCTGGCGGCCGACCAGCTCGTGCGCGTGCTTCTTGATCACTTCCGTCAGATGGGTGGCCACGACGGAAGGCGGATCCACCACGGTATAGCCGGCCAGTTCCGCCCGTTCCCGGGTCGCCTCGTCGATCCACAGCGCCGGCAGGCCGAAGGCCGGTTCGCGCGTCTCGATCCCGGTGATCGTTTCGTCCTCGGTCCCGGGACTCATGGCCAGGTAATGATGCAACAATAATTCGCCGCGCGCCACCGTATTTCCTTTAATTTTGATGATGTATTCGTTCGGTTTGAGTTGAATGTTGTCGCGGATGCGGATGACGGGCACGATCAGGCCGAGTTCCAGCGCGCACTGGCGTCGGATCATGATGATCCGGTCCAGAAGATCGCCGCCCTGCTGCGTGTCCGCCAGCGGAATGAGGCCGTAGCCGAATTCGAACTCGATGGGATCGACCTGCAGCAGGCTGACGACGCTTTCCGGACTTCGGACCTCCTCGATCTGCTTCTCTTCCACCAGTTGTTCCTCGGCTTTTTTCCTGCGCTCCATGCCGCTTTGCATCTGGAATCCGGCGAACGCCATGATCGCCGCGAAGGGCAGCGTGGTGGCCAGGCCGATGGGCGTGGCGATACCCAGCATGAAAATGGTCCCGGCGACGATGAAGAGCAGCCGGGGATAGCGCAGCACCTGGCTGGCCATGTCCTGCGCCATGTTGTTCTGGGACGCCGCGCGGGTAACGATGATGCCGGTGGCCGTGCTGAGCAGAAGCGCGGGAATTTCGCTGACCAGGCCGTCGCCGATGGTCAGCACGGTGTATCGTTGCAGCGACTCGGGGAAGCTCAGGCCGTCCCGGATCATCCCGACCGCAAACCCGGCGATCAGGTTGATGAACACGATGATAATGGTGGCGATGGCGTCGCCCTTGACGAATTTGCTGGCGCCGTCCATGGCGCCGTAGAAATCGGCTTCGCGTTCGATGTTTTGCCGGCGCTCCATCGCCTGCTGCTCGTTGATGAGTCCCGCGTTCAAATCGGCGTCGATGCTCATCTGCTTGCCGGGCATGGCGTCGAGGGTAAACCGCGCCGCCACTTCCGCCACGCGCTCCGCCCCGCGGGTGATGACGATGAACTGCACGATGGTGAGGATGAGAAACACGATGAAACCGATGGCCGTATCACCGTGGGTGACGAAAGTCCCGAACGTTTCCACGACCTTGCCGGCTTCCCCTTCGGTCAGGATGAGCCGGGTGGTGGAAATGTTCAGCGCCAATCGGAACAGCGTGAGTACGAGCAGGAGCGTCGGAAAAACGGAAAACTGCAGCACGTCTTCCGTGTTCATCGCCAGAAGCAGAACGAGCAGCGACAGCGAAATGTTGATGATGAGCAGCAGGCTGAGCAGCTGATGGGGAAGCGGCACGATCATCATCAGGACGATGCCGATGACGCCGACCAGGATAACCAGGTCCCGGATTTTCACTGTCGCTTCCCTCCTTTCCGTTCATGACGACTCCATGGCTCCGCATTGCAAAAACCGCGCCGAGCGGCGGAACGGGGCCGCCGGCGGCCCGTCAGGCCTGCCGTTTGCCTTTCAGCCGGTAGACGTAAGCCAGGACTTCCGCCACGGCGTGATACAGGTCGGCCGGAATCGTGTCGCCGACTTCCGTTCTTTCGTACAGCGTCCGGGCCAACGGCCGGTTCTCCACGATGGCCACGTCGTGGGCCCGGGCGATTTCGCGGATGCGGATCGCCAGATAGTCGGCGCCCTTCGCCACCACCTTGGGGGCTTCCATCGTTGCCCCGTCATAGCGCATGGCCACCGCATAGTGCGTCGGGTTGGTGATGACCACGTCCGCCTTCGGCACTTCCTGCATCATCCGCATCATCGCGATCTGGCGCTGTTTCTGGCGGATCCGGCTGCGGACCAGCGGATCGCCTTCCTGCTGCTTGTGCTCGTCCTTGATGTCCTGCTTGCTCATCCGCAGGCTCTTTTCATATTCGTACCGCTGGTAGACATAATCGGCGATGGAGAGCAGAAACAGCAGCACGGCCACGAACAGGATGAGCCGCACGACCAGGTCGACGGTGTAGGCGAACATTTCCTCCACGGGCACGTTCGCCAGCATCAGAAATCGATGCCGTTCCGACCAGAGCAGGCTGTAGACGACAATGCCGACCAGGATCAGTTTGAGGGTGCTTTTGATAAACTCCGCCACGGACCGCCAGCTGAACAGGTTGCGGAAACCCGTGATCGGATCGATCCGCTTGAGATTCGGCCGGAGCACCGCCGGCGTGAAAAGCAGGCCGAACTGGGCGTAACCGGCGAACACGGCCATGACGAGGGCCACCGCGAAGATCGGGGCCATCAGCCACATGAGCTGCACCACGAATCCGGAAAAGAGGCTCAGCACATTGCCCGGCGTGATTTCCATCGCCAGCCCGCCGTTCAGCACCGCGCCGAACAGCCCGAACACGCGGTCCCGGTAATAGGAACCCAAGGCCAACAGGCACAGGAGCGTGCCCAGCAGCACCAGTGCCGAGGGAACTTCCATGCTTTGCGGAACCTGTCCCCTTTTGCGGGCTTCCTGGCGTTTCTTCGGCGTGGCCTTTTCCGTCTTTTCGCCCGCGAAGAGCTGCAGGTTCATCCGCAACGGACGATGCACGGGATGTCCTCCCTTCCGGACACGCGGGAATTCAGGCGCCGGCAATGACCAGCCATTCCCGCAGCGCGCCGAACATCCGGTCGAAAATCATGCGCAGCAGTATGCCCAGCCCGGGCATCATGAGCATCAGGACGACCAGACCGACGAGAATCTTCAGCGGTATGCCGACAACAAACACGTTGAATTGCGGCGCGGTGCGGGCGAGCAGTCCCGTGGCGACGTCGGACAGAAAGACCGCCACCATCACCGGCGCCGCGATCTGCAGCGCGATCAGAAAGGTGCGCGAGAAGGTTTCCGTCAGAAACTGCGTCAAGGCTCCCCCGTAAATGTTTTGAAAGAAGTTGTTTTCCAGGGGCAGCCACAGATAGCTGTCCATGATGGCGCCAAGCAGGTAATGGTGCCCGTCGACGGCCAGGAACACAAGGATCGCCACCATGTATTTGAGGTTGCCGACGATCGGGCTGGCGACGCCGGTCATGGGGTCGACGACGTTGGCCAGGCCGAACCCCTTCTGCAAATCGATGAAACCCCCGGCGATCTGTACGATGGCGAAAAAGAGGTAGGCGACGAAACCGAGCCACAGGCCCGCCAGCACTTCCCGGAGCACCAGCAGCGGATACCGATTGTCCGCCACCACCCCCGTATCCGTTCCGAGCGTCAGGAAGACGAGCAGCGAAACGAAAAAAGCGAGCCCGATCTTGAACATCGCCGGCACGTTCCGCGAACCGAACACCGGCGCGCTAACAAAAAACGAGGAAATCCGACAAAGGACCAGCAAAAAAGCGGGCCATGCCTGCAAAATCGCGTTCATGGTTCCCTCAACCTATGAAATCGGCCAGATTGCCGAGCAGCCTCGCCGTAAAGTCGACCATCACGTTCAGGATCCAGGGCCCGAACAGCAGCAGGGCGACGAACACGGCGATGATCTTCGGAATGAACGCCAGCGTCTGCTCCTGGATATGCGTGGTCGCCTGCAGGATGCTGACCGTCAGTCCGACGATGAGCCCGAGTCCCAGCATCGGCGCGCTGATCTTCAGTATGGTGTACAAAGCCTCACCGGCCAGACCGATGACAAATTCCGCGCTCATCGCTCACCCTCCGGCGCTTCGGACTTCAGGTCTGGAAGCTGCTTAGCAGCGATTTGACGACCAGATACCAGCCGTCGACCAGCACAAACAACAAAATTTTGAACGGCAGCGAGATCATGACCGGCGGCAGCATCAGCATGCCCATGGCCATCAGTGTGCTGGCGACCACCATGTCGATGACGAGAAACGGCACGAAAATCATGAATCCCATCTGGAATGCCGTCTTGATCTCGCTCAGGGCAAAGGAAGGAATGAGTACCGTCAGCGGGATGTCCGCGTAGGTGGCCGGCTTTTCCGCCTTGGCGTAGTTGAGAAACAAAAGCAGGTCTTTCTCCCGCGTATGCTTGTACATGAATTCCTTCATCGGTATGGCGGCCCGTTCGAGCGCTTCGGTCTGGCTGATCTGTCCGCTCAGGTAGGGCTGCACCGCTTCCTCGTTCACTTTGGAAAGCGTCGGCGCCATGATGAACAGCGTCAGAAAGAGGGCCAGCCCGATGAGCACCTGGGTGGGCGGCGTCTGCTGCGTACCGAGCGAAGTCCGCACAAAGCCCAACACGATGACGATGCGCGTAAAACTGGTCATGAGCACCAGAATTGCCGGCGCCAGGCTGAGCACGGTGATCATCAGCAGGATCGTCAGCGCGGAAGCGCCCACCGGTTCGGCGTCGGTACCGATGGTGATGTTGAGAATGTCTTCCGCCGCCGCGGTCTTCCCGTTCCAGACGAAGCCGGCGAGGAAAAGCGCAAGGCCGGCGGCAAATTTCCGCATTCGCTTCATGGTCCGTCCGTCCGATCATCCTTGGAATGATCCTGAAGCAGCTGTTCCACGCGCGCCCTGCGCTCCGCAAGTTCGCGCAGCCGGCGCTGGAGCGACTGTTCGAACGTCTCGCCGGGGGCTTGTCCGCCCGGCGTTGCCGACGGTTCCGCAGGCTTTCCCGCTGTCCGGCGGACGAACCGTTCCGCCCATGCGGGCAGGCGGACCGGACGGGAAGCCTCGGCGTCGTCCAGCGCCTCCAGCAAAGCGGCCGCCGCTTCGGGATCCCGGATCGCGTCGATCAGCGTCACATTCTCGCCGACGCCGAGCACATAGATGCGGCCGTTCCACTCCACGACCTGGATCGATTTGTTCGTGCCCAGCGCCATGCCGCCCAGATGCCGCATGGACCGGTTGGCCCAGAAGCCGCGTCCGCGCCTGGCCATGAAGCGGAGCAGCCACAATATGGCCGCGACCAGCAGGACAAGGACGAAGATGACCCAGAGCACTTCCCAGGCGAAGTTCGGGTATCCGTCATCCGCCGCCAACGGGAAAACGGGCATGATCCGTTCTCCTTCGCCTTTCAGCCGATCGTCTTCTTGATCGCTTCAATGACGCGATCCGCCTGGAACGGCTTGACGATGAAATCCTTGGCTCCCGCCTGGATGGCGTCGATGACCATCGCCTGCTGTCCCATGGCGGAGCACATGATCACCTTGGCGTTGGCGTCCATCTTGCGGATTTCCTTGAGGGCGGTAATCCCGTCCATCTCCGGCATCGTGATGTCCATTGTCACAAGATCGGGATGAAGTTCCTTGTAACGCTCGATCGCCTGGATGCCGTCCTGGGCTTCCCCGACCACTTCGTAGCCGTTTTTGGTCAAAATGTCACGGATCATCATGCGCATGAAAGCCGCGTCATCGACGATGAGTATGCGTTTCCCCATGATCGGTCTCCCCCCAACGGATCTGGTACGTGTTCGTTATTGGCTAGATTTTCTGGATGCGGTCCCATTGGCTGATGATATCGGTGACGCGGACACCGAAGTTTTCGTCGATGACCACCACTTCACCCTTCGCGATCAGCTTGTTATTGACCAGGATGTCCACGGGTTCCCCGGCCAGCTTGTCAAGCTCGATGACCGACCCTTGCGACAGCTCCAGAATTTCCTTGATCTGCTTGTGCGTCCTTCCCAGCTCAACGGTCACCCTCAGGGGAATGTCCAGGAGCAGATCCAGGTTGGTCTGGTCAGCCTGCGGATAGGCTCCGCCTCCCAGACTGCCAAACTGCACCGGTTGGACGCTGACGTTCCGGGTCATGGCGCCGTACGTATGCGGCTGCCCCACGGGCGGGCCTTCCGGCGCCCCTCCGGCCGGTCCTCCCGGCGGTCCCCCCATCGGACCGCCCGCCATGCCGCCCGCCGGCGCCCCGGACATCACGGGCTCCGGCTGGGGCGCGCTCGCCGCGGCCGGGGCGGACGCCGGCGGCGGGGACGAAGCCCCCGCGGGGGCCGGTTCCGGCGCCGGCTGCGCGTCCGCCGCTCCCATCAGGGAAGCGACCAGCTCTTTGGCGAACGGAATCGTCTGCAGCTGCATGATCTGGGAATCGACCAGATCTTCGATGGTCAGCCGGAACGAAATCTTGACCAGCAGGTCTCCGTCCGGAATGCTGGACAAACCGATGCCCTTTGGCGCGTCCATGATGACGATGCCCGGCGGCGAAATGTTGACCATCCGGTTGAAGATGGTGGACATGGATGTGGCGGAGGAACCCATCATCTGGTTCATGGCTTCCTGGACGGCGCTGATGTGGATTTCGTTCAGCTCCGTATCCGCCGGCCTGCCTTCCCCGCCGAGCATGAGATCGGCGATCACCGCCGCGTCGGCGGTGCGGATGATCAGCGCATTGACGCCCTCAAAACCTTCCCGGAAGCTGACGTGCACCGCCACATGCGGCTTCGGGAACTCGTCCTCCAGCTTTGACCGGTGGATGAGGGACACGGTCGGCGTGGTGATCTCCACTTTCTTCCCGAGCAGGGTCGACAGAGCGGTGGCCGCGCTGCCGAAGGTGATGTTGCCGATTTCGCCGAGCGCGTCCTGCTCCAGCGACGTGAGCACATCGTTGATGTCCGCGACTTCTTCGCCCTGATCCGCCGCATTCTGGCGCAGCAGCGCGTCGATTTCCTCCTGCGACAGATAATCCTTACCCGTCATTGTCCTCCTCCTCCACAGCCTCGGTTACAATCTCGTCGATCTGGACGGCCATGCGGTCCCGCACCGTCCCCGGACTGCCCAGATACTTCACCCTTTCTCCCACCCTGATGTTGAGTTTTTCGCCGACGGTTTTGTCCAGCGCAATCACGTCGCCAACCGCGAGATTGAGGAATTCCTGAACGGTGATCCAGGAATTGCCCAGTTCCACCACGATCGGCAATTTCGCCTTGGTGACGCGCTGTTCCAGCATTTCGACTTCTTCCGGCGCCCTGGTCTTTTTCTGCGAAACGAACCAGTGATGCACCGACAGCTTCGGCATGATCGGTTCGATCACCACATGCGGTATGCAGAGGTTGATCATCCCCGTGGTGTCGCCGATTTTCGTGCTCAGCGAGATGAGCGCGATGGTTTCATTGGGGGAAACGATCTGCATGAACTGCGGATTCGTCTCCAGGGTCTCGAGCCGGATGTTCAGATCGATGACCGTTTTCCACGCTTCCTGCAGCGAGGCCAGCGCCCGGCCGAACATCCGCTCCAGGATGATCGTCTCGATCTCCGTCAGCGAGGTGATTTTGGCGGGCGCGACGCCCATTCCGCCGAGCAGGCGATCGAGCATGGCGAAGGCGACGTTCGGGTGCACTTCCAGCACCATGCGGCCTTCCAGCGGTTCCGCCTCGAAGATGTTCAGAATCGTCATCTTCGGGATGGAACGGATGAACTCGTCGTAAGGCAGCTGTTCCACCTGCACGACGTTGATCTGAACGAACGTTCTGAGCTGAGCGGAGAAGTACGTGGTCAAATAACGCGCAAAGTTTTCGTGGATGCGCGTCAGGCTTCGCAGGTGATCCTTGGAAAACCTGACGGCGCGCTTGAAATCGTACACGCGGATTTTCCGCTGCTCCTCTTCCCGTTTCAGTTCTTCCGCATCCATTTCGCCGGACGACAGCGCTGCCAGCAGCGCGTCTATCTCGCTCTGCGAAAGAACGTCAACCACTGCGCGTTCCCCCCTTCCGATGACGGACCATTCGGGCAATCGGAGATCAGATCGGCGTCATGATGAAGTTCGTGATTTCCACCTTGGTCAGCTTGCCCTTGGTCAGCGTTGCCAGCACCGGATTGATGGCGTTGATGATTTCCGACACCAATTTGTCTTTGCCGGCGAGACTCGACAGTTCTTCGCGGCTCATCTGCCACAGCGCCTTGTTGACGATGGGCCGGATTTCGACGTCCTTGATTTTGTCGAACGCTTCCCTGGCCTGCTTGCTGTCCAGACGGAACGACAAATCGATGACGACGACATAGTCCGGATCGGCGATGTTGGTCCGGATATCGGTCAATTCGGATGTGACGTCGAGCAACTCGTCCGCCGTAAGCGGTTCGGACTGTGACAGTTCCCGGTTCCCCGGGTTCAGCCCGAAACCGCCGTTCTGGGAATTCCAGAGAATGACGACGACGACCGCGATCAGCGAGATGGCGAGCAGCAGCGAAACCAGCCAAGGCCACATTCGTTTCATGACATTGCTCCTTCCTTGTCGGAATCATCCGGCGGATACGGCGCCGCCGCGACTCCGAGAAGTCCGACAGACCGCAAATATTGCTGAACGGAACGAATCACATCCGAAGCACTTTCGGTAACTATGTATTTTTTTCCGTTGACCAGCGTGATGAGCGTATCCGGCGTTTCTTCCACCGTTTCGATCATCAGCGCGTTCAGGTGAAACCGGCTCCCGTTCAGACGGGTCACCTGGATCATGGGGGTCCCTCCCGTACCGCCGGGGGAGGAGGGATCCTCCTCCCCTGCGGTTCACCGGATGGCATTTCTACTGCTCATTACCGCTTCAGATTGACGACTTCCTGCAAGATTTCGTCGGACGTGGTGATGATTCTGGAGTTGGCCTGGAATCCGCGCTGCGCGACGATCATTTCGGTAAACTCCACGGTCAGGTCGACGTTGGACATTTCAAGCTGCCCGGCAATGATGGCGCCGGTTCCGTCCACCGCCGAGTTGGGAGGAAGCAGGTCGCCCAGTTCCCCGTCCGGGTTGGCATTGACCGTCAGGCGGTACAGGTTGCTGCCCACCTTCTCCAGACCGCCCGGGTTCGTCACGATCGCCAGGCCGATCTGCGCAATGGTCACCACCGCGCCGGTATCGTCGACACCCAGTACGGAACCGTCCTGGGCGATGGAGACCGAGGTGATTCCTTCATCAATGATGATGGGCGCTCCGTCCGTCGACAGGACGAAGAGGCCGTCCGGGTTCACCAGCTGCCGGTTGCCGTCAATGATGAAATTGCCGGCCCGCGTCAGATACAGCGGACCGTCGGCGTCGCCCGTCGGGGACAGGACGAAGAAACCGTCGCCGTCGATGCGCAGGTCGAGCGGATTGTTGGTCGTCATGGCGCTGCCGGCGGTGTGCAGCGTATCGATGGCGGACACCGTGACGCCAAGACCGACCTGTTTGGGGTTGACCCCCCCCGATTCGCCTTCCACCGGCGCGGTTGCCCCGGCCATCGACTGGCTCAGGATGTCCTTGAACATCACCCGGCCCGCCTTGAAGCCGACCGTATTGACGTTGGCGATATTGTTGCCGATGACGTCGAGTTTGACCTGAAAACCGCGCATTCCGGATACGCCGGAATACATCGCACGAATCATTTCCCAAATACCTCCTCGCGGTTAAGGGTTAGGCCGCTTCCGTCGTTCCGCGGCCCCGGGCCCCCTTTTCAGGTCCGGCCCGTTTCCGGATGGCGACATCCGGGATTTCCTTTTCATTTCATTACCGATTACCGGACAATGACGGCGCTGTCGATTTGCGTAAACACGTGTTCCTTCATGGACGCTCCGTCCATCGCCGTCACCACGGTGCGGTTCGGCACGCTGACGATCATGGCCACGTCATGGTACAGCACCAGGGAATCCCTGGCCCCTTTGGCCGCGGCCTGATCCACGGCGCGGGCGATTTCGCCCAGCTGTTCCGGCGCAAACTGGATGCCGCGCTGCCTGAGCCGCTGCTCGGCGTGCTGGCTGAACCTCAGCTGCTTCTGCTCCAGGACTTCGCGAAAGGACAGCTCCTTCGCTTCACCCGGCGCGTTCCGCGGTTTCTGGAGCGGATAGCCGCCGGTCACCCGGCCCGCCTGTCCGATGGGCAATTGCCCCGGCCACCAGCGCTCGTTCATGCGCCTTCACCCGCTTCCGCCGGATCCTCCGGCGCTTCCGTCGAATCCTCCGGCGGCTCATCTGCCGGTTCGTCATCCGGCGTTTGCGCCGGCCGCCCGACGTACACGATGTCGTCGGCCTTGATCTCCTTGTCGCCGACCCTCGCGTACACTTCGCCGCTGCGGACCACGATGGATTCCACGACGCCTTTCCGGATGATGACGGAACCGTCTTCGGCGATTTCGTTCCATCCGATCTCCATGCCGATCAGGTTGGCGGAAAGCGCCGCCGACTGGCGCAGGGCGTTCAGTTCCGCCGCGACATTCATCATTTGTTCCAGCGCGGAGAATTGCGCCATCTGGGCGATGAACTCGCGGTCCTGCATCGGCTGGAGCGGGTCCTGGTTGGCCAGCTGCGTCACCAGGAGCTGCAGGAACTGGTCCCGGCCGAGCTCCTGTTGCGGCGTCCGGGTCGCCCGCTGCACGTTTTGCGATGAATAATAGGGCCAGACGTTCTGCGTGCCGGTTGTGTAGCCTGGCATGTCAGCCACCTCCTTGCCGGCGCCGCATCAGGCGGTCAGATTGATCGAGCTGCCGTAAATGTCCTGCAGGATCTCGGAGCGTTCGAGAGCCGCCTCGAAATCCGCCGCTTCGCGGTAACCGGCGCCCCGTTCTTCACGGTACGCCCCGTGGCGTCCGTCACCGGATCCCGGCTGCCGTCCGTGATGATGCAGGAAGGCAAGCACGGAGCTCGACGGCGACTGCTGGACCACTTCCATCCGTTCCACCTGCAGGCCGTGCACCTGGATGGCCGCCTTGAGCTGGGCCATCTGCGCTTCCAGAAGCTCCTTGGCCATGCCGGTGGCGGTGATGAACTGGGCCGTCAGCAGGCCGTTATGCAGCGACAGGCGAATGTCCACATGCCCGAGATGTTCGGGATGGAGGGAAATGCGCGCTTCGGTGACGCCGTTTGCGCCCTGCAGCGTCAGCTTCTTGAGCAGGTTCGGCACAAACTGCTCCACCAGCTGCTGCACGGGAACCCTTGGCGGAAGTTCCGCCTTTTCCGGCTGGCCGGCCACGCTCAGGCCGCGCAGCATCCAAACCGGAACCGGACCGTTTTCCGCCGCCGGTTCGGCACCTGCAGGCACAGCCGTCCGTCCGGCCGTGTGTGTCGCGTTCTCCCCGGCGCCTTCACCGCGGATGGCGATGGCCGCCTGCGCCGGGACAGCCTGTTGACGCGCATCGCTCCGCAACCCCGAAACGGTTTGCAGTGCCGTCTGTTGAGATGTCTGCGCCGTCTCCGCTTTTCCGCCGGGAAGCTGCGCGGTTTCACCGCCGGCCGCCGACGGGTTCCCCCGGACCGCCGATTTCGCCAGGGCCAAGAGCTGTTGAAGTTCTTCCGGCAGCGATTCGGCGTCCGCCGACACCGGTTGCCCCTGCTGCAAAATCTGCCGGATCGCCTTTGCCAGCTCCGCGCCGTTCGGCGAATTCGCCAGACCGGCCAGCAGCTCCTGCAGACGCGTCCCGTACACCGGGAGGTTTTCATCCGGGCCGAAACCCGTTGCGGTACCCGGGATTCCGATTCCCAGCGCGGCGAATAACGCCGCCAGGAAGGCATCCGGAGACACTCCCTGTAACGCGGAAGTGTCGGAAGCCTGCTGTCCGTCCTCGCCTTCACCCGTCAGGCCCAGGAGGCGCATCAGCCCTTCGGCCCATTCCCGCAAAGCCGCCAGAAATGCGTCGCCTTCGGAAGACCCGGCCGATCCCGCCAGCGGAAGGTTCTGCCACGGCAGCCCCAACCAGCCCTTCAGGCCCGGAATGGACGACAGGTCCGCATTTGGCGCAAGCATCCGCCACAGGGCCGGAAGGGCCGTGCCGTTTCCGCCGGCGGCGCCGTCCGAATTCGCTCCGCCCTGGACCAAGCCGGCGAGCATCCGGGCAAAATCCGTTTGCTGCGCCGTTCCGCCGGTGGTCGAAACCCCCGGCCGGACTGCGGTCACGGACGCATTCATCGCCAAGACCATGTTTATGTCCGCCGTCATGTTTTCACCTCCTTTCAAAGGCAAGTTCCGCATCTGAACCGTGCGACTTTCGTCACGGTTTTCCGTCCGACGGCGGTCACGATCCCGGCGGAACCAGATCCGCCATGAGGGCTGCCGTCGTCTGGCTGTCTTTCTCTGTCATGGCGCCCACCACCTGGCTGCGGGTTGCGCCGTCCATGCTGGCCAGGGTGTACAGCGCCTTGTTGCGGTCTTTCCTGGCCATCTCGAGAATCAGCGTGGCGGCATGTTCGGCATTCATGGATACAAACGTGCTGCCCAAATTGCCGCCTTCCAAAAGCGCCCTTGGCTCGGCCAGCTGCTGCTCCAGCTCGCGCACGCGCGCCTGCAGCGCCGCGATCTGCCGGTCTTCCACCGGAACGCTGTCCTTGAGCAAGTTGGTCACTTCGGCGGCCCGAGCCGGGGTCATCCGCTCGAGTATGCGGGCGCGCGTGTTTTCCGGCATGTAGTCGAGGATGAGCGCGGCTTCTTCCGCTGACATGTTTTCCAGGATCGGCGCCGCCCTCGTGGGCGTCATTCTGCCGTACATGTCGGCGAGCGAGCGGATGCGCTCATCATACTCCGTCGTGGTGATGGCTTTGTCGGCCAGGCTTTGGCTCAGTTCCTCCACCTGCGAGCGAAGCTCGGCGATTTCCGCCTCCTGTCGGCGAGACGTCTCGATGGATTGCCGCAAGGCTTCCTCGCGTTCCGCCAGCAGCGCTTCCAGTTGCTGGATTCTGTCCCTGGCGTTTTGCGCGGCCTTCTCTTCCGGCGTCCGCGGCGTCCCGTTCGGCGCGGCAGGCTCCGGCAGCCACTGGCCGACAACCGGAATCCTGCGGCCAAAGTCCAGCGCCGCGCTTCGCAAGTCCGTATCAAAGATCAAAAGCAGGATGCTGAGGAGCAAGGCCGTAAACAACACGGGCGTGATCAGGAAAAGAATTCGTTCCAGCAATCCGTATCCGTCTTTTTCCGCTTTTGCTTCCGCCACGTTCATCCCCCCGTTTCCCGGCCCGGCGCGGACCGCACGAGACTTGTCCGCGCTCACCCGACGGTCTCACTGCTTGCCGCGCCCGTCAGACACGCGCGGCGCGGGCGGCCTTGACCGCCGCCAGGTCGTCCAGCTCCTTCTGCTCCCGCCGCTGCCATTCCAGCCGGAAACGCTCCCACGCCTTTTCCCGCTGGTTCAGCCACACCTTTTCGTCCACCATCTTGTCCGCCAGTCGGCGCAGACGCTCCCGCGCGACTTCCTCCGCCCGGCGGACGGTGTCGGTCTGGCTGCGGATGCGCAGGTCCAGCGACAATACATAGGCTTCCAGCTGCCGGATCCGCGCCAGCGGAACCGGCCGGGCGACTTCCTCTTCCAGCCGGCCCGCCGCTTCCTCGCGTTCCCGCATCAGTCGGGCCAGCCTCTCCTCTTCCGCATGAAGCTCGCCCAGGGCGGCCGCGTATTCCCATTCGGCCATCGCTTTTTCGCCGCTTTTCAGGTCGACGATTTTCTGGAAGGGATAACGGAAACGCATGCCGGTTCAACCTCATCCTTTCCGGAACTCGGTGATCAAGCGCTGCAATGCTTCCTCCAGCGAGACTTTCTCGTCGATGTCCTGCCTTGTGTACGCGTTGATTCGGTCAATATATTCGATGGCCGCGTCGATTTCCGGATTGCTGCCCCGTTGATAGGCGCCGATATGGATGAGATCTTCCGCTTCCCGGTAGACGGCCAGCAGCTGCTTCAGCCGGGCGGCGGCTTCCGACTGTTCGGGCGAAACGATGTCCTTCATGAGCCGGCTGACGCTGGCCAGGACGTCGATGGCCGGGAAATGCCCCTTGTTGGCCAGCCGCCGGTCCAGCACGATATGGCCGTCGAGAATGCCCCGCACCGCGTCGGCGACCGGTTCGTTCAGATCGTCGCCGTCCACCAGCACGGTGTAGAAGGCGGTGATCGAACCGGTCGTGCTGGTTCCGGCCCGTTCCAGCAGTTTCGGCAGCTCGGCGAACACCGACGGGGTATAGCCCCTGGTCGCCGGCGGTTCGCCGATGGCCAATCCCACTTCGCGCAGCGCCATGGCGTAGCGCGTGATGGAATCCATGAGCAGCATGACGTTCAGGCCGCGATCGCGGAAATATTCGGCGATGGTCGTCGCAATGAGGGCGCCCTTGATCCGGATGAGCGCCGGCTGGTCGGACGTCGCCACCACGACCACCGATCGGGCCAACCCATCCGGGCCGAGGTCCCGTTCGATGAATTCGAGCACCTCACGGCCGCGTTCGCCGATCAGCCCGATCACGTTTACGTCGGCGGCGGTGTGCCGGGCGATCATGCCGAGCAGAGTGCTCTTGCCGACGCCGGAACCGGAAAAGATGCCGACCCGCTGCCCTCTCCCGATCGTCAGCAAGCCGTCGATGCAGCGGACCCCGACGCCGATGGGCTCCCGGATGAGCGGCCGCTGCAGCGGATTTCCCGGTGCGTTGTGCGTCGAGTACCGGGGCAGCCCCGCCGGCAGCCTGGTCCCGTCCAGCGGCCGGCCCAGACCGTCCAGCACCTTGCCCAAAAGCTCCGTGCCGACGGGGATCGTCAGCGGGCGTCCCGTTGCCACCACGTCGCTGCCGGGTCCGATGGCCTGAAGGTCACCGAGCGGCATGAGCAGCACCCGGTTGTCGCGGAATCCTACCACTTCCGCCGGGACGGGCGTGCCGCCTTTGACCGGGTGGATCAGGCAAACGTCGCCGATGCTGGCGTCGGGACCTTCGGCTTCCACCGTAAGTCCGATGACCTGGATGACCTTGCCGTTGATCCGGATGGGATCAATGGCTTTGAGCGTCTCCAGATACCGGTTCGCGTCAAGCGTCCTGACCGCCATCGCGTTCCCCCGCTTCTTCGCCCGCCGCGGCCACCTGGAGAAGGGCTTCGCGGATCGCCGCCAGCTGCGTGTCCACGCGCGCATCGATGCTGCCGAACGGCGAACGGACGATGCAGCCGCCGTTTTTCACCGACGGGTCGGGCACAATATGCAATTCAGCCTGGGAGTCGATCACCGAGACCAGTTCGTCCCTGGAGGCGTGGACAAAGGCGAACTGGTCGGGCGACACGCACAGGGTAATGACGCCCTGTTCCTTCCGGCGGGCGAGCGCCTGGGCGATCAGCTTGAGCGCCAGTTCCGGCGCGTCCGCCAGCTGCTTGCCGACGATCTTGCCGGCAATGCCGCAGGCCAGGTCCACCAGAAACCGCTCCGCCTCGGCGATGATGTTCTCCTTCGCCCGGTAAGCCTGCTCGACCAGGTCTTTGGCCTGGGCAAGCCGTTCTTCCCACTGCTGCCGGACCTCTTCCTCCGCCAGGCGAAGGCCGTCCCGGTATCCTTCCTCGTGGCCGGTGCGTCTCGCTTCCTCCGTCCGGGCCGCATCCTCCTCGCGGCGCGCCTGCCACCAGGCTTCCGCTTCGGCCCGGGCGGCCGCCTTCAGCGCTTCCGCTTCCTCCCGGGCTTCCTGGAGGATCTGCGCGGCCAGCCGCTCCGCGTCCTGGAGGACCTGATTTCTTTCTGCTTCGACATCGGGAGGCAAAACTCCTCCGACTTCCGGCCCCGGCCGATCGTCCTGCCCGCTCCGGCGGAGCGACGCCTGCAGGCGCCGCTCGACTTCCAGCCGCTTGAGTTCCTCGAGGGTGATGACCTGGGACGACTTGTAGAGGTTAGACAATGATATCGTCGCCTCCTCCGCGGGCTATGATGATTTCGCCCGCCTCTTCCAGCCTGCGGATTGTCGCGACAATGCGCGTCTGCGCTTCCTCCACGTCGCGCAGGCGCACGGGTCCCATGTATTCCATCTCTTCCTTGAACGTCTCCGCCATCCGCTTCGACATGTTGCGGAAAATCGCTTCCCGCACTTCCTCGCTGGCCACCTTGAGGGCAAGCTGCAGGTCCTGGTTGTCGACTTCCCGGATGATCCGCTGGATGGAGCGGTTGTCCAGCGTGACGATATCCTCGAACACGAACATCCGTTTTTTGATTTCTTCCGCCAGCTCGGGGTCCTGAATCTCGAGGGAGTCGAGGATGGTCCGTTCGGTGCTGCGGTCGACCCCGTTGAGAATCTGGACGATCGCCTCGATGCCGCCGGCGCTGGTGTAATCCTGCGTGACGGTGGTGGACAGCTTCTGCTCCAGCACGCGCTCGATCTGGGCGATCACTTCGGGCGACGTGCTGTCCATCAGCGCGATGCGCCGGGCCACGTCCGCCTGTTTCTCCGGCGGAAGGGAAGACAGCACCGCCGAAGCCTGGTCGGGGCGGAGATAGGACAGCACCAGCGCAATCGTCTGGGAGTTTTCGTTCTGGATGAAGTTGAGAATTTGCATCGGCTCCGCCTTGCGGGCGAAATCGAACGGCCGCACCTGCAGGGTGGCGGTCAGCCGGTTCAGGATTTCCACGGCCTTGGCCGGACCGAGGGCCTTTTCCAGAATCTCCTTGGCGTAGGCAATGCCGCCCTGGGTGAGAAACTCCTGCGCAAGGCAAATTTGGTGGAATTCCGTCAAAATGGCGTTCTTTTCCTCGCTGTCGACCTTGCGTACGTTGGCGATCTCCAGCGTCAGCTGTTCGATTTCTTCGTCCCGCAGGTGCTTGAACACCTGGGCGGAAACCTCGGGCCCCAGGGTGATGAGAAGGATGGCGGCCTTTTGTCTGCCGGACAGGGATTGCACAGCTCTCGCCAACTCAGCCACCTCTATTCATCCACAAGCCAGGTCCGGAGCAGGCTGACGAAATCCTCCGGCTTGGTCTTGGCCAGATGCTCCAGCTGCCTGCGCACCTGATTTTCGTTTCGTATGTATTCAAGATCGAGGCTCGGCGATTCCTGTCTCGCCGCCAGCGCTTCCTCCTCGGCCAGCCTTCTCTGGCGGCGCCGGCGGTAAATCATCGCCGCCGCCACGGCGCCCACCGCGGCCAGTCCCGCGAGCATTGCCGGCCACCAGACGGCGAAAACGTTGGCCCCGGACTCCGCAGGCAATTGGGTAAACTCCTGCGCGAACACGGACACGCGATCGGCAAGGGCCTGGTTATCCAGGTTCAGGCCGGACTCGGCCAGCTGCGTGCGCACGTACTGGATGAGCATCTGTTCGATGTTGGCCAGCGATTGCGGCGTCACAACGCCGGAATCGATGGCCACGCTGACCGCCAGGTCCACCACCCGGTAAGGACCGTATTCGATGTTGTTCAATATGCGGTTGTAATCGTAGTTGATCGTGCTGCTCATTTCCTCGGACGAAGACGAACCCGAGCCGCTGGACGCCGGATACCCCGGAATTTGCGTCTGGCCCGTCCCGACGACGCCGCCGGGCTGCCCGTCCGTCCCCTGGAACGTGCTCGATGTATTCTGTTCGCTGACCACGATGCCGCGGTTGTCGTTGTTGGGCAGCGGCTGCACCAGCTGCTCCTGGGTCACCTTCTTGTCAAAGTTGAGCGCCGCCGCCACGCTGACCACCATGTTTTCGATGCCGACAATCCGGCCGAGAAACGTCTGGATGTTGCGCTTCATGTCGTTTTCGAAGCTCCGCCGGATTTCCATCTGGGTGTCCGCGGCGCCGCCCGAACCGCTTGCGCCGAGAAGCCTTGAAGAAGGCTGCAGTTCTTCGTATTGGCTGGTGATGGTGATGTCTTCGATATGTAAGTTGGGTACCGACGTCTTGACCAGGTTGAAATAGCTGTCGATCTGGTCCTGGGTCGGCCGGAAGCCCGGTTTCAGGGTCAGCTGGACGGAAGCCAGCGCCCGTTCCCTTTCCTCCTGGTTCAAAAATACGCTTTCCTCCGGCAGGGTGACCAGCACTTTCGCCCGCTGCACCCCGGTCATGCCTTGCAGGAGCTGCTGGATTTCGCCGTTCAGCATGTCGCGGTACCGGACCCGGAACTCCTGGTCGGTCGTACCCAGCGCCGAAGAGGAGCGGCTGATCTCGGCGAAGCCGATGGAACCGTTCTGCACCAGGCCCTGCGCGCCCACGTCCACCCGCACGCGGTCGGCGACGGCGCTCGGCACCGCGATGGACGTCCCGCCGTTTTCGAGGCGGTAGGGAATTCCGGCTCCTTCCAGATGTTCGATAATGGCTGCGGCATCGTTGCTGTCCAGGTTTTGGAACGCGACTTCATATTCGGTGCGCGTAAGCAGGTAGATCAGGACGATGATGACGACGAGCAGCACAACCGCGGTCGTCAGGAGAAACGTCTTTTGCTTCCGATTGTATTGGTTCCAAAATGCAAGCATTTTGTGGCGAACCTGCAGCCACTTTTCGTTCAATTAGGCCACCTCGCCAACAGGACTTGCAACAACTGGGGTTCATCCGGTGGAATCAACTTTAGATCTGCATCCTCATGATTTCCTGATAGGCTTCGATGACTTTGTTTCGCACTTCCGCCGTCAGCCTCAGGCTTAGCTCGGCTTTGGCTGCAGCCAGCATGACGTCGTTGACATCGGCTTCTCCGATGATAAACAGATCGTTCACGCGGTGGACCTGCTGCTCCGCGGCGGCCACCTGATCCAGCGCTTTTTTCAGATAATCCGCAAAACTTTCCGTCACCTCGGCCGGCGTCGCTTCCGCGCGGACGCGATCCTGCAGACGGACCGGCAGGCTGACGGACACGAGGGAAGCGGGATCAATCATGGTTCGCCTCTCCTCCCAAAGGGGTTAGGGATTGGTGACTCCGGTCACTGGCGACCGATTTCCAGGGACTTCATGAACATGGCCTTGCTCGCATTGAGCGCCGTCACGTTCGCTTCGTAGGATCGGGTGGCCGAGACCAGATCGATCATTTCCCTGAGCAGGTCGACGTTGGGCATGTTGACCATGCCGTTCTCGTCGGCGTCGGGATGCCCGGGATTGTAGACCTGCCTGAACGGCGTGGGATCCTCCTTGATTTCCGTGACGCGCACGCCCTGCGTTGCCAGCTTGCCGTTCAGCACGTCGCGGAAATCGGCCCGGATCGGTTCCATCACCGTCATCTTGCGCCGGTAGGGCACGAATTTCCCGTTCTCGAATGTCGCGCGCGTCGTTTCCGCATTGGCGATGTTGGAGGCGATGATGTCCATGCGCAGGCGCTGCGCCGTGAGGGCCGACGCGCTGATGTCAAATCCGCCGAGCTTCATTCATCATCTTCCTCCCGTGATGCCCATCCGCAGCATGCGGATTTCGTGATCGATCTGCTGCACGAACAGGTTGTAGCGGAGCTGGTTCTCCGCCAGGAGCGCCATTTCCCGGTCGATGTCGACGTTGTTGCCGTTGTGGTTCAGCGTCGTGGACCGGTCCGTCACCACCCGGGGCTTGGGTACCGGAGAGCCCCCCGGCATATGGCCCGGAAGGAACGTGCGCAGGGGCAGCTTTCTGTCCGGCCCGGCGCCCAGCTTTTCCGCCAAAAGGTCCTCAAATACGACATCCGACCGCTTGAAATTGGGCACATCGACATTGGCGATGTTGTTCGCCAGCACCTGCTGGCGCAGGGAAGCCGCATGCAGGGCTCCCACCAGCCGCTGGACCGAAGCTCCACCAAGTAAGTCCAATTGCCTCCCCCTTTCGCTCCATGCGAAAATGAGACAACTCTCATCTTCCTGGTGACATTTCCCTCATGCTTATTCCACATTGATCGACCATAATCCTGCTTATTCTTCCAAGAGTTTTTGAAATTCGCGACAAGATTCTATAAAAAAAACAATAAATCCTGCCGATATCTATTGTTTCCTCGACAAATCCCGCGCGAATTGTCGAAAATGAAAAAAATCTAAGGATTATCATCCAACATGTGTTCGCATAAGACAATAAGAAAAAAGCCCCGTTTTCCCAGGGGGCCACAAATGGCGAATATAAGGCTGTTTACGGACGCAGGCGGGAATCAGGGGAGGTCTTTGGAATCATCGCCGATGTTCAGTTCCTGAAGGAGATAGGGATTGAGAATCCGGATATAGGTGCCTTTCATGCCGAGGGAACGGGATTCGATGGTGCCCGCGCTCTCCAGCTTGCGCAGGGCGTTGACGATGACCGATCGGGTAATACCGTAACGGTCGGCGATTTTGGAGGCGACAAGGAGCCCTTCCCGTCCCTCCAGCGCCTCGAACATGTGCTGCGCGGCTTCCAGCTCGCTGAACGAGAGGGAACGGACGGCAACGGCCACCACGGCCCGGTTGCGCGCTTCCTGTTCCCGCTCTTCGGCCCGTTCGCGCAGGATTTCCATGCCCACGATGGTGGCGCCATATTCCGCCAGAATCAGGTCTTCTTCCCCAAAACCTTCGTCCCGGCGCGCCAAAAGCAGCGTGCCGAGCCGCTCGCCCCCGCCCGTGATGGGCACGATCGCCACCAGCATCCCGTCGAACGCCGCATCCGACAGCGCGGGCATCCCTTGCGGATCCCGGCCCGTAACCGTATCCGTCACGCGCAGAAGTTCCTCGTTCGTCTCCCGGGCAAAGCGCAGTCCCCCGGTTTCCGTCCGTTCCAGCCAGGCGAGCTGGAACTGGGGGGAACAGGCCGAGCCCAGGACCTTCCCCTTTCTGCTGACCACAAACACGTCACATTTTACCGTCTCCCGCAACGCTTCCGACATTTCGCGAAAACTGACGGGCTTCCCGGCGGCGTTCTGGAGCAGCCGGTTGAGCGTGCGGACTTTTTCCAGCAACGTCATGTCGCAAATTCCTCCGGACCGGTCACAGGATGTATTGGCTGAGGTCGCGGTTGCCGACCACGCCGGACAGTTTCTCTCTCACGTATTCCGCCGTGATCTCCAGTTCCTCCAGATTGAGATCGGGCGCTTCAAAAGACAGATCTTCGAGCAGTTTTTCCAGCAGGGTGTGCAGCCGGCGGGCCCCGATGTCCTCGGTGTTCCGGTTCACTTCCTGGGCCATGCGGGCCAGCTCCGCGATCGCCGCGTCGGAGAAGCGGATCCGGATGCCTTCCGTCTCCAGGAGCGCCGCGTATTGCTTGGTCAGGGCGTTTTCGGGCTCCGTCAGGATGCGGATGAAATCCTCGTCCGTCAGGCTGGACAGTTCCACCCGGATCGGAAACCGCCCCTGCAGTTCCGGGATCAGGTCCGAAGGCTTGCTCATGTGGAAAGCGCCGGCGGCGATGAACAGAATGTGGTCCGTTTTGATCGGCCCGTATTTGGTCATCACCGTGCATCCTTCCACGATCGGCAAAATGTCGCGCTGGACGCCCTCGCGCGACACGTCGGGACCGTGGCCGCGGCCGGAACTGGCGATCTTGTCGATTTCGTCGATGAAAATGATCCCCGACTGTTCGGCGCGGCGCAGCGACTCGCTGATGACATCGTCCATGTCGATCAGTTTGGCAGCTTCCTCCTGGATGAGCGCCTTGCGCGCCTCGCGGACGGTCAGCCGGCGTTTTTTGCGCCGCTTGGGGAGCAGATGGCCGAACATTTCCTGCATGTTCTGCCCGAGCTGGTCCTGCCCCGGAATCGAGAACATGTCCAGGAACGGGGTGACGGCTTCTTCCACTTCGATCTCCACCATCTCCCGCTCCAGTTCGCCGGTTTCCAGCTTCCGCCGGACTTCGCGGCGCCGTTCTTGCAGGGACGGATCCGCCGGCTCGGGCTCGTCGGCCTGCTGTTGGGCGCCGAACAGCATTTCCAGCGGATTGCGCTGCGGCCTGGCGCGGACCGGGGACGGCACGAGCAAGGCCGCCAGGCGGGCGTTGGCCGCCTGTTCCGCCTTCGGGCGCACCCGTTCCTGTCGCTCTTCCTTGACCATGCGGATCGCCGTTTCCACGAGATCCCGCACCATGGATTCCACGTCGCGGCCCACGTATCCGACTTCGGTGAATTTCGTCGCTTCCACTTTCACGAACGGCGCGTCCACCAGCTTGGCGAGCCGGCGGGCGATCTCCGTCTTGCCCACGCCGGTGGGGCCGATCATGAGGATGTTTTTCGGGGTGATCTCGTCGCGCAGGGCTTCGGGCAGGCGGCTGCGCCGGTAACGGTTGCGCAGCGCGATGGCCACCGACCGCTTGGCCTGCTTCTGGCCGACGATGTATTTGTCAAGCTCGGCCACGATCTGCCGGGGGGTAAGGTCTTCGCTCATCGGACCCCCTCCTTGCTGTTCAAATTTCCTCCACCACGATCTGGTCGTTCGTAAATACGCAGATTTCTCCCGCCACGCGCAGGGCCGCCTCCGCGATGTCCCGCGCCTGCATGTCCGGCGCGTAACGTTTCAGGGCCCGCGCCGCGGCCAGCGCGTAGCCGCCGCCCGAACCGATGGCGAGAATGCCGTCGTCGGGTTCGATGACCTCGCCGCCGCCGGAAATGAGCAGAAGTCCGCCGGCGTCCATGACGATCAGCATCGCCTCCAGGCGGCGCAGCACCCGGTCCGACCGCCAATCCTTCGCCAGTTCCACGGCGGCGCGTTGCAGGTGGCCGCGGTGCTCCTCCAGCTTGCCCTCGAATTTCTCGAACAGGGTGACCGCATCCGCCACCGACCCGGCAAAGCCGGCCACCACGCGGCCGCCGTACAGGCGGCGCACTTTCTTGGCGCCGTGCTTCATCACCAGCTGGTTGCCAAAGGTCACCTGGCCGTCGCCGGCGATGGCGCCCCTGCCGTTGTGGCGGACGGCACAGATGGTGGTGCCGTGAAACGTCCCGTTCATGCGTGCACGCCTCCCGCTTGCGACGCCAGTTCGGCGGCCAACCGGTCGGTCCGCTCCAGGGCCCGCCTGGCGATCGCTTCGTTTTTTTCTTTCTTGCCGCGGATCCGGCGGTCCGGAGGCGGCATCAGACCGAAATTGGCGTTCATCGGCTGGAAGTTCCGGGGATCGGCGGAGGTGACGTACTTCGCCAGGCTGCCGATGGCGGTTTCCTCCGGCCAGACCAGGGGGGCAAGGCCCATGGCCAGCCGCGCGGCGTTCACGCCGGCAACCAGACCGGACGCCGCCGATTCCACATAGCCTTCCACGCCGGTCATCTGGCCGGCGAAAAACAGGGTGTCGCGATTCCGGAACTGATAGGTCGGCCGGAGCAGCCGGGGCGAATTGATGAACGTGTTGCGGTGCATCACCCCGTAGCGGACGAATTCCGCCCGCTCCAGCCCGGGAATGAGGGAGAACACCCGCTTCTGCTCGCCCCACTTCAGGTTGGTCTGGAAGCCCACCATGTTGTAAAGCGAGGCGGCCGCGTTGTCCTGGCGGAGCTGGACGACCGCGAAGGGCTGCCGCCCGGTGCGGGGATCGACGAGGCCCACCGGCTTCATCGGGCCGAACAGCACCGTCTGTTTCCCCCGCTTGGCCATCGCCTCGATGGGCATGCATCCCTCAAAGTAGATCTCCTTCTCGAATTCCTTGAGCGGCACCGTCTCCGCGGTGACGAGGGCTTCGTAGAAGACGTCGAATTCCGCTTCCGTCATCGGGCAATTCAGGTAGGCGGCTTCCCCCTTGCCGTACCGCGAAGCGACGAACACCCGGTCCATGTCGATGGAATCCTTCTCCACGATGGGCGAGGCGGCGTCGTAGAAATACAGGTATTCCTCGCCGCACAGCCGCCGGATGTGGTCGGACAGCGCCGGCGAGGTGAGGGGTCCGGTGGCGACGACCACAATGCCTTCCGCGGGGATCGCCGTCACTTCTTCCCGCACCACCGTCACCATCGGGTGTTCGCGCAGCCGGCGCGTCACTTCGCCGGAAAAACCTTCCCGGTCGACGGCCAGCGCGCCCCCCGCCGGCACGGCGTGCAGGTCTGCGCTAGCCATGATCAGCGAGCCGAGCCGCCGCATTTCTTCCTTCAGCACGCCCACCGCGTTGGTCAGGGCGCTGGCGCGCAGGCTGTTGCTGCACACCAGCTCGGCGAACCGGTCCGTATGGTGCGCCGGCGTCATCCGTTCCGGCCTCATTTCATACAGCCTGACCGGCACGCCCCGCGAGGCGATCTGCCAAGCGGCCTCGCTGCCGGCCAGCCCCGCGCCGATGACCGTCACGGGGGCAAAAGATCCTTCGCTCACGCTTCCCACCTTCATTCGGCCGCTTCTTCCCGCGGTGGCGCCTGGTGATGCGAGCAGGCCGTGCATTGCCAATACCGCCGGCCGCGGCCGCGTTTTTCCACCAGCAGGCCGCCGCATTTCGGGCAGGGGTTCGGCGCCGGCCGGTCCCAGAGCACGAATTCGCACGCCGGATACCGGCTGCAGCCGTAGAACACGCGCCCTTTCTTGCTCCGGCGCTCGAGAATCTGGCCTTCCCGGCAGGCGGGGCAGGCGGCTCCGGTGGACTTGACCACCGGTTTCGTGTTGCGGCATTCCGGAAATCCGGTGCAGGCGAGAAACTTGCCGAAACGGCCCATCTTGTACGCCATCGGCCGGCCGCATTTTTCGCAGGTCTCGTCGGACAGATCCTCCGGCAGCTCCACTTCCTGCATTTCCCCTTCGGCGACGGCCAGGCGCTTTTCAAAGGACTTGTAGAAGTCGTCGACGACCCGCACCCAGTCCAGCTTGCCTTCTTCCACTTCGTCCAGGTCGCTTTCCATGTGGGCGGTGAATTCCACGTCCAGAATTTCGGGGAAAAACCTGGCCATCAGGTCGTTGACCAGTTCGCCCAGCTCGGTGGGCACCAGTTTCCTGTCCTCGATGGTGACGTAATTGCGCTTCTGGATCGTCTCCAGCGTCGGCGCGTACGTGCTGGGCCGGCCGATCCCCAATTCTTCCATGGCGCGCACCAGACGCGCTTCCGTGTAGCGGGGCGGCGGCTGGGTAAAATGCTGTTTCGGTTCGATTTTCTCGGTCTTGACCGTCTGTCCCTGCTCCAGCGGCGGGAGCAGCCGATCTTCCTCGGCGTTGTTGTCGTCGCTGCCTTCCACGTACACCTTCATGAAGCCGGGGAAGCGCACCTTCGTGCCGACGGCGCGGAACGTCACCGGCCCCGCGTTCAGATCCACGGTCATCGTGTCGAGCACGGCGGAAGCCATCTGGCTGGCGACGAACCGCTCCCAGACGAGCTTGTAGAGGCGGTACTGGTCGCGGGTGAGATGCGGCTTGACCGCGTCGGGTTCCCGCATCACGGAAGTCGGCCGGATCGCCTCGTGGGCGTCCTGGGCATTGGCGTTTCGGTTCGCGTACGTCCGCGGCCCCTCCGGCGCGTAGGGAGCGCCGAATTTGCGCAGGATGTACGCCTTGGCCTCTTCCTGGGCGACCGGGGAGACCCGGGTCGAGTCGGTACGCATGTACGTGATCAGGCCGACGGTGCCCTCGGTGCCGATGTCGACCCCTTCATAGAGCTGCTGGGCGATCTGCATCGTTCTGGCCGCACGGAAGTTGAGCTTGCGGGCCGCTTCCTGCTGCAGCGTGCTGGTGGTGAACGGCGGCGCGGGATGGCGGAGGCGTTCTTTTTCCCTGACGTCGGACACGACGAAAGGCGCGTTGCCCATCCGGGCCAGCACTTCGTCCACGTCCGACTGGCTCGCCAGCTCTTTTTTCTCCCCGTCCAGGGCGTAAAACTTCGCTTCGAACCGCGCGTCTCCGGCGATCAGTCTGGCGGTGATCGTCCAGTACTCCTGCGGGACGAAGGCGCGAATTTCGTTTTCCCGGTCGATGATGAGCCGCAGGGCCACAGATTGGACGCGGCCGGCGCTCAGGCCTTTTTTGACCTTCTTCCACAGCAGGGGGCTGATCTTGTAGCCGACGAGCCGGTCGAGCACCCGTCGGGCCTGCTGGGCGTTCACCAGATCCATGTTGATCTTGCGCGGGGATTTGAACGCCTCGGTGACCGCCTGCTTCGTGATCTCGTTGAACACGACGCGGCAGGGCTCGTTCTCGTCCAGTTCCAGATAGCTGGCCAGATGCCAGGCGATCGCTTCGCCTTCCCGGTCGGGGTCGGCGGCGAGATAGACCTTCTTGACTTTCTTGCTCGTTTCCTTCAGGTCCTTGAGCACGTTGCCCTTGCCGCGGATGGTGATGTATTTCGGCTGGTAGCCGTTTTCGATTTCCACGCCGAACTGGCTTTTGGGCAGATCCCGGATGTGGCCCATGGAGGCCTTGACGATATATTTGCTTCCCAGATATTTGCCGATTGTTTTGGCTTTGGCGGGCGATTCCACGATGACCAGCGAATCCGCCACAACCATTCCCCCTCTTGGCTTCAACGAGTTTCCGCGGCTCATGCCGGGGATTTCCGCGGTCGCGGAACGGCGGAGGCCGCGGAAAACGCACCCCCGGACCGGGGCTGCGCGAATATGCGCTTTATCAGATAGAATAGCGGTTCTTTTTCCGTTGCGCAAACCCATCGTACTGCATTCGGCACGGCGAGGTCAAATCGGGCGGACGCGGCACGGGCCGGATCAGACGATTTCGTACACGCATCCCGGTCGCTGCGCCACGCGTCCCGCGATCTGCAGGCCGACCAGCGCGGCATGCAGGCGGCCGACGGGAATTCCGGCGGCCGCCGCCAGCTCGTCGATGGTGCGCGGGGCTTCCTCCAGCAGGCGCAAGATGCGCCGTTCTTCCGGGCTGCCGCCGTCCCGTCCGCCCGGCCCTGTGTTCGCACCGGAAGCGTTCGTTCCGGCAGCGCGGGAACCGGCGCGGTTGAACCCGGCGACGTTTGGTTCGGTCCCCGAAACGGAATGGTTCAGTCCGACGGCATGCGAACCGGCGCCGCTGGACCCGGCGGCGGAAGCGGCCCCGGAGACGGAATGGTTGGGCCCTTCGCCGTCCGGGTCCTCCGCGTCCGGCTCCGGCGCGGGACGTTCCGGCAGGCAATAGGCGTATTCCGCGATCAGTTCCTCCGCATCGATCAGGAGCCTGACCCCGTCCTTCCGGGTGAGCCGGAGAACCCCGATGCTTTTGGGCGAGGTGATCGGGCCCGGCACCGCATAGACGCCCCGGGAGTACTTCAGGGCCCACTCGGCGGTGTTCAGCGCGCCGCTTCCGGCGCCGGCCTCGACGACCACGGTGGCGTGGGACAGGCCGGCGATGATCCGGTTGCGCCACAAAAAAGCGCCTTTGCGGATCGCGCTGTCCGGCGGGACTTCCGACAGCACCAGCCCCGCCGCCCGGATCTGCCGGTACAGACCGCGGTTTTCCGCCGGGTAGGGTTGATCCACGGGCGTGCCGAGCACGGCGATCGTTCCGCCGCCCGCTTCCCCCGCCGCGCGCAGCGCCCCGACGTGCGCGGCGGTGTCGATGCCGCGCGCCATGCCGCTGACGACGACAAATCCCGCCGCCGACAGCGCCGCGGCCAGGTCCTCGGCCACCCTTCGGCCGTAGGCGGTGGCCGTCCGCGTCCCGACGACGGCCACCGCCGCGCGGGAAGCGAGGGACCAGTCGCCCAGGGCATACAGCACCCAGGGCGGTTCGGCGATCACTTCGAGGGAAGAAGGATAGTCGGGGTCCAGGCGGGTCACGACGCGGATGCCGCGTTGCGCCAGCCGCTCGCGCGCCGCCTCCATCGCTTCGGGCCTGAGGCGCCGGACCACCGCCGCAGCCTCGGGACGGCGAAACCCGATGGCCAGCCAGTCGCCTTCCCGCCACGCCGGGGCATCTTCCTTGCCCCGGCAGGCCATGAAGTTGCGGATTTTGGTCCAGCCGACGCCTTCCGTCTCGTGCATCCCGATCAGGATGTCCCTCAGCAGCGCGCTGTTTCCGCCCATATTTTTCGCCCCGCTTTCGCTCATGATTTTCACCCCTCCTCCCGGGACTTCCGTCCCGGCCCGCTTTCCCGCGATTTGTTCCCCGCTTTCCGCGGGACGAACCGCCGCACAAAAAACAGCCTCCCCTTCCCCGCACGGGGAAAACGGAAGGCTGCCTGCCATTCCGGACGCGATGCGGATGCGGCCATCCGCACGCCGCTTCCGCGGCGCCGCGTCGAAATCCTATTCAGCTCAGACGATGCTTGTCAGCTTTTGCACTTTTCCAGCAAACCGTGTTCTTTCAGCACGGACACCAGGGTTTCCCCGATGTCGGACGGGGTCGGCGCGACTTTGATGCCGCATTCGTTCAGCTTGGCGATTTTCTCCGCCGCCGTGCCCTTGCCGCCGGAGATGATGGCGCCCGCGTGGCCCATCCGGCGTCCGGGCGGCGCCGTCGCGCCGCCGATGAAGCCGACCACCGGCTTTTTCATGTTGGCGCGGATCCACTCGGCCGCTTCCTCCTCGGCGGTGCCGCCGATTTCGCCAATCATGATGACCGCGTAGGTGTCCGGGTCTTCATTGAACAGCTTGAGGACATCGATGAACTCCGTGCCCTTGACCGGGTCGCCGCCGATGCCCACCGCCGTCGACTGGCCGATGCCGCGCGTCGTGAGCTGGTATACCGCTTCGTAGGTGAGCGTGCCGCTGCGGGAGACGATGCCGACGTGGCCTTTTTTGTGGATATACCCCGGCATGATGCCGATCTTGCATTCTCCCGGCGTGATGACCCCCGGACAGTTGGGACCGATCAGGCGCGTCGGCTTCCCTTCCATGTAGCGCTTGACCTTCACCATGTCGAGCACCGGGATGCCTTCGGTGATGCAGATGACCAGTTCCAGACCGGCGTCCACCGCCTCCATGATGGCGTCGGCGGCGAACGGCGGCGCCACGTAGATGACGGAAGCGGTCGCCCCGGTTTCCCGGACGGCGTCGCGCACCGTGTCGAAAACGGGCAGGGACACCTTCCGGCCGTCATCCAGCGTGAAATCCACCGTGGTTCCACCCTTGCCCGGCGTCACCCCGCCGACCATTTGCGTTCCGTATTCCAGCGCGCCCTTGGCGTGAAAATAGCCGGTCTGTCCCGTGATGCCCTGGGTGATCACTTTCGTGTTCTTGTCCACCAAAATGCTCATGGTCTTCACTCTCCGCGGTTCTTTCTGCGTTATTGCACCAGCGACACGATTTTCTGCGCGCCGTCGGCCATCGAGTCCGCCGCCACGATCTTGAGGCCGGATTCGTTCAGGATCTTCTTGCCGAGCTCGACGTTCGTCCCCTCGAGCCGCACGACCAGCGGCCGGTCAAGCCCGATTTCGCGGGCCGCGGCGACCACGCCCTCGGCGATGACGTCGCATCGCATGATGCCGCCGAAAATGTTGACAAAGATCCCTTTGACGTTCGGGTCGGCCAGGATGATTTTGAACGCTTCCGTCACTTTCTCCTTGGACGCGCCGCCGCCCACGTCGAGGAAGTTGGCCGGTTCGCCGCCGTAATGCTTGATGATGTCCATCGTCGCCATCGCCAGGCCGGCGCCGTTGACCATGCAGCCGATGTTGCCGTCCAGCGCGATGTAGGAAAGGCCGAACTTCGAAGCCTGGATTTCCTTTTCGTCTTCCTCGTCAAGGTCCCGCAGTTCCAGAATTTCCGGATGGCGGAACAGCGCGTTGTCGTCGAAGTTGAGCTTCGCGTCCAGGGCCATCACGTCGCCGGAACCGGTGACCACGAGCGGGTTGATCTCCGCCAGCGAGCAGTCTTTTTCCACGAACGCCCGGTACAGGCCCATAAGGAAATTGGCGGCCTTGTTCACCAGTTCCTTCGGGATGTTGATGGCATAGGCGAGACGCCGGGCCTGGTATGGAAGCAAGCCGACGGCCGGGTCGACGGTCTCCCGGATGATTTTCTCCGGCGAACGGGCGGCCACTTCCTCGATCTCGGTGCCGCCTTCCTCGGAACCCATGACCACCACGCGGCCGGAGCCGCGGTCCACCACGATGCCGATGTAGTATTCCTTGCGGATGTCGCATCCTTCTTCGATGAGGAGCCGCTTCACTTCTTTGCCTTCGGGGCCCGTCTGGTGGGTGACCAGCACCTTGCCGAGCAGCTCCGAAGCGTGTTTGCGCACTTCGTCCAGATTTTTGGCGATTTTGACGCCGCCGGCCTTGCCCCGTCCCCCTGCGTGAATTTGCGCCTTCACGACGACCACCGGGCTGCCCAGTTCGCGGGCCGCTTCCACGGCTTCGTCCACCGTGAAGGCCACCTTGCCGCGCGGTACGGCGACGCCGAATTGGCGCAGGATCTCTTTCCCCTGGTACTCGTGAATGTTCATCGTCTGAGCTTCCTCCCGTATAGCGTGCATCTGAACGTTGCACTGCCGAATGGGCGCAACCTTTCCTATTGTAGCACTTTTCTCGGCTCCGGTGTTCGCTTTTCCGTCAAATTTTTTTGCCGGAATCATGAACAGCGGAAAAAAACGGCCCCCGGGAGGCCGGAAAGCCGGTTTCGGGAAAAAAGGTACGGATATGCATATTTTCCAACCGGACGATCAAACTATTAGCGCCTTTGGAGGTGAGAAACATGGCGAGATCAGGCTCGAGAAACCAATTGGTCGTGCAGGAAGCCCGTGCCGCGCTGGAGCAAATGAAATTCGAAGTCGCCCAGCAGCTCGGGATTCCGCTGGATCAGGCTTACAACGGGGACAAAGCCACCCGCGACATGGGAGCGATCGGCGGCAACATGGTGCGCCGTCTGATCCAAATCGCCGAACAACAACTCGGCGGGCAGCAAAGACTGTTCTGACCCGGCAAACCCCGCGGCGCATCCGCGATCCGCGGGGTTTGTTCTTTTTTTGCCTGGCGGGCGCGTGACGCGATTTTGGGACCTTGCGGGCGGCCGGAACTTGTCGGACAATGGAGGTGTCGGCGGGCGGCCGAAAGGCCGCGCCGAATACATAACAGGACGGCAACGGGAGAGGAAGCGTGCCGGATGGACGCGGCGGATCTGGATCGTTTGGAATGGGAATGCAGGCTGTGGGAAGAAGGACTGACGCTGGTGGCCGGCGTGGATGAAGCGGGACGGGGGTGTCTCTTCGGAGACGTGGTGGCGGCCGCGGTGGTGTTTTCCCCGTACCGGGTGCCGGAGGACGTGACGGACTCCAAGCAGCTGACGAAGAAAAAACGGGAAGAGCTTTACGAGGCCGTCATTTCATCCGCCATGGCCTGGGCCGTCGGCAGGGTGGACGCGGCGACGGTGGACCGGATCAACATCCGGCAGGCCGCCCGGCTGGCGATGAAACGGGCGGTGGCGAACCTGGGACTTGTGCCCCAGCACCTTCTCGTGGACGCCGAAACGGTGCCGGTCGATCTGCCGCAGACGCCCATCGTCAAGGGAGACGCCCGAAGCCGCACCATCGGCGCGGCTTCCATCGTGGCCAAGGTGACGCGGGACAGGCTGTGCGAAGAGGAATGGGAGGCCCTGTACCCCGGCTACGGCATCGCGTCGCACAAAGGGTACGCGACCCGGGAGCACGTGCGGGCGCTGCTCGAGCTGGGACCGACTCCCATGCACCGCAAGACGTTTATCCGCGGGATTCTGGCGGAACAGCAGACCCTGTTCTGACGGGCAAAGTCGATACATAGGCGGAAGTGCCAGCCTTGCAATCGCGCGGTGCGAACACCGATAAATAAGGATAGAACTTCTTCGGAAATTGCCGGGAGGCCAACGGGAAAGGAGATGCGGGCATGGGCGCCGACATCGGATCGATTTGGCGGGCCTGGTTTGGCGACGCGATGCCGCAGCAGGAAGGCGTCAGGGTGCTGGAGCTGCGCATCGGCCAGATCGTGAGGGGCGTGCTGCTGCAGCTGGTCGGCGAAAGGGAAGGCATCGTCAGCGTGGGCGGCGTGCCCGTCCGCGCCCGCCTGGAGGCGGAAATTCCCCTCGGGCGTGGCGTCATGCTGCAGGTACAGCCCGGTTCCGACGCCAACAACATCCTATTGAAGCCGGTCACGGCGGGGGCGGGGGTTGCGGCACCGGACGAGCTGCCGAAGGACATCCTGCGCTCCTTCGGCCTGCCCGACAAGCCTTGGGCGATGGAACTGCTGCGGAATCTGCGGCGGGACGGTTTCGCGCTGGACGGCGAGACGGCCCGCGCGTACGCGGAGATGGCGGCGATGAAGCCGCCGCGGACGGACGCCCGGCAATGGATGACCGCGGCCGACGTGGCGTATCGGCGCGGGCTGCCGAACACCCCCCTCGCCCTCGCTTCGCTGCGCGAAGCGCTGTTCGGGGCTCCCGTCCGCGAGCAGATGCAGACGCTGCTGAACCTGTTGGAAAGCGCTCTGAAGGGCGCCGCGGAAGCCCGGCCCGCCTGGATGGCGGATGCAGCCAGGCTGCAGCGGCTGCTCATCGAGGGACAGGCGCTGCTCGGCGCGGGCGCCCGATGGCTGGCTGGCGAGCCGGCGGGAAGCGGCGCGGCCGCCGGCGGTCCGGCGGGCGCGGCGAACGCGCCCGGGACGGCAGCGGGCGGAAGCGCGGCGGCCCCGGCAGCAGCGGCGGGCGGAGCCCTTGCGGGCCTGTCGACGACACCGGGCGGAGCCGCGGCGGAACAAGCCGCGCCGGCCGTGAACCCGGCGCAGGGAACGCCCGCCGGACAAGCCCCGGCCTCTTCCGCCGATGCCGCTCCCGGAATCCGGACAGGCCGGTCAACAGACGGTCCGGCGGCGTCCGGGACTCGGCAGGAAACGCCTGGCGTGTCCTCCGGCCGGCCGGACGTTCCGGCGGCACCGGCGGCATCCGTCCCGTCCGGAACGGTGCCGGCTTGGCCGGGACGGGAAGGCGCCGACTGGCTGGCGAGGCTGTTCCAATGGCTGGGCTTCGGCCACGAACATCGCCTGACGGCGGGGGATGCGATGGCGGCGGCGAAGGCCTCGGCGCGGGCCGGCTCCGCCGGCGCCGAAGCGCCGCTTCCCCTCGACGCCATGCCCCTTGCGGCCAAAGGCGCCATGGGCGCGGGAATGCCGGCGGAAGCCCGCGAGGAAACCCTGAAAAGCGCCCTGCTGGCGCTGGCCGCCCGCGAAGACGCGCCGCCGGCGCTCCGCGAAGCGGCGCAGACGCTGGCCCAGCACATCACCGGCCAGCAGCTGCTGTTGTCCGGCGAACGCGGAACGCCCGGCCCGTACCATTATGTGACGTTTTTCATCCCGATCGTGGACGAGCACGGCGAAGCGACGGCCTCCGTGCACGTGCAGACGCGCAAAAAGCGGCGCGGCGAATGGGACGCGGACAACGCCCGCCTCTGGTTCGACCTGAACATGCGGCACCTTGGCCCCACCGTGGTCGACGTGCAGGTGGTCGACCGGATCGTCTCCATGAAGCTGTACAACGACGTTCCGTGGTTCCGGGAACTGGCGGAACACTCGCGGGACACCCTGGCCGCCGCCTTCCGGGAAGCGGGCTATCAGCTGTCGGCGATGCGCGCCGCGCCGTTTCCCGGCAAGGCAGAAGACGATGCGGAGGGGAGCCGGTCGGCTGCGGCCCCGGATCTCCCGCCGGTGAACGTTGCGGACGGCAGTCTGACAACAGGCGGATTTTTGGCCTCCAGGCCGTACAAGGGGGTTGATCTGCGCATATGACGACTTCCCCCGACGAGCCGAACGCCCGCTCCCAAGCCGCCGGCCGGCCGCGGGTCACCCGCAGGCAGGCGGTGGCCCTGAAATACGACCCCCACGTTCACGCGGCGCCGGTCGTCGTCGCCAAGGGAAAAGGCGTGGTGGCGGAAGAAATTTTGCGGCGGGCCCGGGAAGCCGGCGTGCCGATCCAGGAAGATCCTTCCCTGGTGGAAGTGCTGTCCAAGCTGGACATCCACCAGGAAATCCCGCCCGAGCTGTACCGGCTGGTGGCGGAAATCTTAAGTTTCATCTACCGGTCCGACCGCCAGGCCGGGGAACGCCTGGAGCAGGTGGAAAAAGCCTGGGCCGAATCGGGCGGCTGGTCGCCGTGAACGACCGTCTCATCCGGAACGGGGGTCGCTTGGAAAAACACCGGGACACCCGACAGAATCACCGACGGAACCGCCGCCCAGACCGCCGCAAGGAGCGCGGAGCGGCGGCGGAAGAAGCCGCGGCGCGGTACCTGGAATCGCAGGGCTGCCAGGTGCTGGAACGCAACTGGCGCTGCCGGACGGGTGAAATCGACCTGATCGCCCGGGACGGCGAGGTGCTGGTGTTCGTGGAAGTCCGCTCCCGGCGGACCGGCTCCCGTTTCGGCGCCGCCGTGGAAGCGGTGACGCCCCGCAAAATCCGGCAGGTGCGCGGCGTGGCCGGCGTCTACCTGGCCTTCCGTCCGCACATGGCCGGCCCCGTCCGCTTCGATGTCGTGGCGGTGACGCTCAACCCCGACGACTCGGTCGCGGACCTCAGGCATATCAAAGCGGCGTTTTGACGCGGCTGCCGGCATGGCGGCGGCATCAGCCCCCCTGCCCTTCGCCAAAGCAACGGGCGAGCACCCCTTTCAGCACCGACGCGCTGCGACGGAACATCTCCCGCTCCTTCCCGTCGAGGTCCAATACGATCAGTTCGCGAATGCCGTTACGGTTGATGACGGCCGGCACGCCGATGTAGACATCGCGCTCGCCGTACTGCCCGTCCAGACAGGCGGAGACGGTCAGGATGGCATTTTCGTTGTGCAAAACGGCGCGCGTGATCCGGACGAGCCCCATCGCGATGCCGTAGTACGTCGCGCCTTTTTTGGCGATGATGTCGTACGCGGCGTCGCGGACGTGGGCAAAGATGCGGTCCAGATCTTCCCTCGCGCGCTCCCCGCGCGCCGCCACCAACTGCCGGACCGGCACGCCGCCGATGTCTGCATGGCTCCAGACCGGAAGCTCGGTGTCGCCGTGCTCGCCGATGATGTAAGCGTGCACGTTCGCCGGGGAAACGGCGAAATATTCGCCCAGCAGGAAGCGGAACCGCATCGTGTCCAAAATCGTGCCCGAGCCGATCACCCGCTCCTTCGGCAATCCGCTGAATCTCCACGTCGCATAGGCCAGGATGTCGACAGGATTCGTCGCCACCAGGAACAGACCCCGAAACCCGGAAGCCATGACCGAAGACACGATCGAGCGGAAAATGGCGATATTTTTGTCGACGAGATCCAGCCGCGTCTCGCCCGGCTTCTGGTTGGCTCCGGCGCAAATGACCGCCAGATCGGCGTCGCGGCAGTCGGCATAATCCCCGTGCCAGATGTCGGCGGCCTTCGGGGCGAACACCTTGCCGTGGTTCAGGTCCGCCGCATCCCCGCTGGCCTTGTCCGGATTCGCGTCGATCAGCACGATTTCATCGGCGATGCCCTGGTTCATCAGGGCGAACGCGTAGCTCGAGCCGACGAATCCGGTGCCGATCACCGCCACCCGTGTTCCCTTTCCGTTTTTCATCCCATCCCAACCTTTCCGGTTGCAAATTCAGCCGGCCTGCGGCCGGTCACCGCTCCGGTATTCCAATTTGTACCGCAAATCGGCGGTGATGTCTGTGAACGGGTTCACAACCGGTCAGGAGGGCGTCCCGTTCCGCGGGAACCGGCGGAACAGGTGCCGGATGCCGGACAGGACGGCCAGTCCCAGAAGACCGCCGGCCAGATCCAGAATCACGTCTTCGCGGGCCGGCGTGCGGGCGGACGATCGGCCCTGGTTCCATTCGTCCAGCAAGGCCACCAGCAGGACCGCCGCAAGCGAAAGCATCGCGACGGACCACGCGCCCGTCCTTTTCCGATAGGGTTGCAGCGCGAGCGCCGTGACGACCGCAAACAGGCCGTAAAGGAACAGGTGGGCTCCTTTCCGGAACAGGAATTCGATCAGGCCGTAAGGGTTGGTCTCCCGGCTGTAGGTCTTGCCGTTGTACCGAATGTGGACGTCCGGCAGCACCCGCTTCGCCTGCTCGGCGGAAAGGGTCCGCTGCAGAAACGGCTGAATGGATTGTTCCCGGTACGGCTGCGAAGAAAATGCCAGTATCAGGATCAGGACACAGGAACAAAGTCCCAGCGCTGCCGGCCGCACCCCCGTTTTCCGTCCCTTCATCCCGCTCCGTTGGCCTCCTTTTCCGCCACGGGCATGTGAAAGGCCGGTACATGGTCCGGGATCGAAGGATCCGGGGACGGCATTTCGGCGCCGTAACGGAACGTTCCGGCCGGACCCGGGGCATGCTCCTGGCGGACGACCCGGCCCCGCTCCAGGACGATCACGTGATCGGCGTTCCGGATGGTCGACAGGCGATGGGCGATGACGATGATCGTCATCTCCCCCTTCAGCCGGTCCAGCGCCTGCCGGATCTTGTCCTCATTCACGGCATCCAGCGCGCTGGTCGCCTCGTCAAGGATGAGCAGGGCAGGCTTCCGCAGCAGAGCCCGGGCCAGCACGATGCGCTGGCGTTCTCCGCCGGACAGCCGGACCCCCCGGTCGCCGACGACGGTATCCAGGCCGAGCGGCAACCCGCGCACAAATTCTTCCGAAGCGGACAGCCGCAGGGCTTCCCACATGTCGTCTTCGCTTGCATCCGGCGCGGCGATCCGCAGGTTGTCCCGGATGCTGGCATGAAACAGAAACGGATCCTGCGGCACATAGCTGACGGCGCGACGGAAGGAAAAAAGGAAACGGCCCTCCAGCGGGCGTCCGTCGACCAGAATTTCGCCTTTTTCCGGCCGGATGAGCCCCATCAGCAGATCGATCAGGGTGGTCTTTCCCGCGCCCGAATGGCCGATGACGGCAGTCATGCGGTTCGCCGGGATCGTCAGGTTGACGTCCCGCAGGGCAAACTCGTCCGATCCGGCCTCATAGCGAAAACGGACGCCGCGGCATTCGATGCCGTGCTTCATGCGGTACGGCTCGACGGATAGGCGGTCATCCGGCCGGGATTCCCGGGCCGCGGCGCACTCCCTTTGCAACTCCTCCAGGCTCCGGAAAGCGGGAACCGATTGGGCGATCTGCTCCCAGTTGCCCTGCAGCGCCTGGAATTTCGGCCAAAGCCGGGAGAAGATTACCACGATCAGCACCAGCTGTTCGACCCGCACGTGAAAAACCTCAAAGGCCAGAAACACAAAAAGCGCGATGAACACGGCCGACGCCAGCTTGTAGATGTACTGGGAAGCGGACTGCATCTTGCCGAACTGCACGAAGTTTTGCTCCATTTGGCGACAAAGTTCGGTAAACCAGGCCCAGTGCTGCCGCTCCGTCATGTTGCCCTTGATGTCCTTCATGCCGCTGAAGTGCTCCGTCATCCCGGCGATATATTCCTGCGCCAGCCCGGACGTTTCGTCTCCCAGCCTTTTCGATTGGCGGATGTACTTTTTGGCATAGACCGCCAGTCCCAGACCGCACACCAGGACCAGCGCCGTGAGCGGCGCCGACAGCCACAGCGCCAATCCGATCTGGATCGCCGTGAACAGCAGCGTGGTCACCAGCCGCAGGCACAGATGGGTTCCCGCGCCGACGCGCGACAATTCGGTGGTCATGACGTGGCTGAAATCCGATTTTCGTTTTCGCAGAAAAAAATTCCAATCGGCATGCAGCAAGGCCTGGTACATTTCGAGCCGGAGCCGCCGGATGAACCCCTGCTGAATCTCCACGTTCAAATCCATTTGCTTGCGCTGCAAAAGCGCCTGGCCCGCAATCAGGAGAACGAAAAAAAGCAGCAGCGCGGGCAGCCTCATCCTTTCCGGGAGAGCTTGCAGCGGCTTGACCAGATCGGAAACGAACGGGACGGTTTCCGCACCCGCGTCCATGAGCCCGATGAAACCCAGCGCGGGGACGAGCAGCAGGATGCCGACGCCCTCGAGCAGGCTGATCAGTATCATGCCGGCGATGTTGACGTAAAGTTTCACGCCTGCGAAATGATGCAGCTTTCTCAGGTATGCCACAAGCGGCGCCAATCTCCATCGCCCCCTGCCCATCCGAATTCGTCACGCCGATTGGGCTGCGTCCAGGACGCGGTCGGCCAGTTCGTCCACGCTGAACCTTCCCGCCGGCCTGCGCAATTGATACATCCGGACCTGGCCGGCGATCCGCGCGATGGCGTCGAAATGCCATTGCTCCAGTCCCATCCGCGCGACCAGCACGGGGCGGAACGTATGGTATTGCAAGGCGCAAAGCCGCTCCAAACCCTCATGGCGGATCAACTCCACCCGTTCCCTTTCGGACGCCGCGAGTTCAAAAACGCCGGCCAGCGGAACCGGTTCGTGGCAGAAACGCGACGATACGGGGACGGCGTATTTGGCATCATGGACGGGAAGGTAGCGATTCCGGTCCAGGCCCAATTGTTCGAGGCTCTCCAGCCAAAGCTTCTGCATGGGGTATGCGGGAACGACGGCGGGAACCCGGTCGGGGAAAAACGAGACGGGGATCACATCGTCGGTGAGCAGCGGGCAGCCGCGCCGGACCAGGGCGGCGGCCAGCGTCGATTTGCCCGCCCCGGATTCTCCCACGAACGCATACGCCTTGCCGTGCATCACGACGGCGCTTCCGTGCAAAGGGAGGATCTTCCGCTGCAAGAGCAGCGCCCCCATGCAGGAGCCGAGCAGGTACAGCCGGATCCATCGCTCCTCCGCGCCCGCCGCCGGACAATAGGCGATCTCGCGGCCGTTGCGGATCCGGTAAATGGCCACCCCGGGGATGTTCAGCCACAATTCGCCGTTCCGGTATGCGAGACGGGAATCGCCGGCGCCGCAGGCTTTCCAGCCTTCCGTCAGGGTTTCGCGCCGGATTTCCACGTCCGCTTCCTGCCGGCCGGTGTCCGGCACGAGTTCCGGCAAGGCGATGTCGCTGGCCATCCGCAGCCCGAATCCCCTGTACACCGTTTTTTGACGAACCACCGGAATCATATTCCACCTCTAGGCTTTCATTTGTCTCCACAACCAGATGAAGGGACGCAGGGGAAAATAGAGAAAGTGCAGCCGTTTCGGCAGGGGCAGCGCTTGCGCGTCCCGGAAGCTGGGATACAGCCGGCGGATCAGGAACAACCCTTTTTCCCGGCCGTTTTTCAGCGAAAACAGATACCGTTTATAGTAACGGGCCGATTCCGGCGAATCGGGTTCGGGAAAAAAGGAGACCGGATCCCGGATGAAACGGAGCGACCGCTCGGCCAACTGCCGGGACCGGCGGCCGGCAACGTACGGTTCCATCGCTTCCGGTACCGGCGTATGCAGCAACCGGGACGCCAGCAACAGCGCCTGCCCGCCGATATGCAGGCAACCGTAGCGCCGCAAAAGGCCGATCAGGGCGGACCAGTCCAATCCCTGCCGCACCAGGCGGTCCACATCCGCCAGCCACCGCAGCCGAAACCAGCCGTGACGGGCGCCGTGGGTCACCAGGTACAAAAACAGATCTTCTTTTCCCGGCAGCCAGACCGGCCCGTCGGTCAGCGAACCCGCCCGTTTCCGCCGCCACAGCTCCTCGAAAGACGGTTCTTTCCCCATGTCGCCGTTCATCCGCCAGTGAAGCTCGATCTCGGTTCCGGTCCGCGGATGGACAAAGGACGCATGATGCACCTTCCATTTCCAGTCCTGAAAGATGCGAGGCACGTTCTTGCAGTTCCAATAGCCCAGTTCCGAAAGAATCCGTTCCGCGTTCTCGATATCCGCCAGCGGGATCAGAATGTCCAGGTCCTTGGAGGTGCGCAGCGAAATGTCCCCGTACAGCTCCTTGGCCAGCACGGGCCCCTTCAGGACCAGCGAACGAACCCCGCGGTCCTCGAGCGCGCGGCAGACCCGTTCCAGTTCCGCGCCAAGCCGGAGCATCTGAAAGACGTTGGTTTCATAGGCCTGCCTAAGCGTTTGCCGGACATCGGCGGGAATCCTTTCGCACCCCTTCCATCGGGCGTACACCTGGGGATAGACGCGATGATGCATGACCAGTTCGACGAATCGATTCCAATCGATGTCCCGGAACGTCTCCCACGCCGGCGGACATTCCCCGGAGACGCCGTCCGTCCGCAGGAAAGCCAGGAGCGCGTTCAGCCCGTCCGGCAAAGCGCTCACGTCGAGCGAAAACCCTTTGGTCATCATCCGGCACCTTCAATTCCGTCTGGTTTCGAATTCCGTTCCGAAAACGGCCACCGTCGCAAACCGGTCCATCTGTTCGGCACCCGTCAGATAGAAGGGGCCGCTTCGCAGCCAGGCGTGGGCGATCAGCTTTCCCGACTCGTCCCTTGCCGTTCCCAGGTAAAGCGTGCTTTCGATCCCACGGCGCTCCAGCATTTTCTTGGCGGCGATCGCCCGGACCAGGCATTGGCTTTCCCACCACGTGTGCCGGCTCATGATCCCGATCGCCCTGGCCACCTGCCGGATCGCCGGCACATCGGCAGGTTTGGATTGCAGCGGAGTTTCGTGACCGGGCGTGCCCAGGCAGGAAGCGATCCGGGCAAAGGGCAAGGCTTTCAGGACCCGCGCCCAGCCCAGACAGAGGAGGGCCTCAAGCAGCACCTTGCGACTGGCCGGAGGCGAGAAAAAAAACTTCCTTATTAGATATACAAGGCTCATGGGTCCCTTCCCGCGTTTCCGTGATATGCCGGCAGGACCCGGATCAGTTCTTCCCGGTGCAAGCTGGCCAGAAAATCCGCCACCTGCCGCTCGCACGTCTGGCGATCGACCTCATATTCCGCCATCAGCCGGTCCGTCAGCTGCCGGATGGTCACCGGGGAGGCGATCAGCTCCCAGATTCTCCCCCCCACCTCGCCCAGGTTGTAATACTTCCCGTTGCGGATGCTCATCATCACCTTTTCGTTCCCCATGTCGCTGACAATGCAGCCTTCCGCCCGCACGACGACTTGATCCGGGCTCGGGCTCAGAACCGTCATGGCATTCCCTCCTTTGGATGGAGGCGGATCAACAGCCCCTGTACGAAGAGCGGTCGTACGGGGGCTGTTGACCGCTTGGCTCAAAACCTGTCCGGACGAAATCAGCTCGGCTCCGTGATGTCCATGTCGTCTGTCGTGACCCAGTCGATGTACGTCGTTCCCTTGCCGTACATCGTCTCTTTCACGTCCAGCGTTTCGAGCGTCGGAGCTTGCCATTCCTTTTTCAGCTCTTGCATCCTGTTTCACCTCCTTTCAAAGGATTTTGAGACGTCTCGTGAAAGGTTTTCAAAAACCGGTAGATGATCAGGCCGCGCATCAACATGCGCAGTTCCGGCCGGAACGCCTGATCCGGGCCGGGGGCGGCTTGTCCCATCCGCGAGAGGGCGGTCCGGATCCGTTCGGTATGGAGATAGCCGGACGCGACGGGATCGTCGCACAGCCGGTGAAGCTCCCGGACCAGCGCCGGCCAGACCGGCCGGATGCGGTGCACCCAATCCGCTCCCTGAATGCCCCGGATGCGGAAATTCAGCCTGACCTCGTCGGGCAGGACCTGCGCCGTCGCCCGGCGAATGAGGGCCCGGTCCATCCCGTGGCGGACATACTGGTCATAGGGCACCGCCAGGCAAAAGCGGACGACCCGGAGATCGCAGGTCGGGTCACGCTCCATCAGGCCGTAGCGCAGCGACAGTTTCGTCGCCATGACGCCGTTCCGGTTGGCGGCGGCCAGGTTGGTCAGCTTCTCCCGGCGAACCGCCAGGGGATCGTCGGAAGCGGCGCCGCTTGCCGCGGCACCGTTCTCTTTCAGCTTTTCGAACACGCCGGTGCGCCTGGCGAAATCGGGATGGATGAGCATGGAGGAGATATTCTTCCCCCGATCCCGCTTTCCGCCCCCGGCCAGGAAGGGAAAGGTCTGCCGCCAGACCGCGGACAGAAGCTTCGCCGTGCCGACGCCCTTGTTGGCGCCGTACAGCCGGAGCTCCCGCGCCAGGCGCACCCACTTCAGCCGGCGGAGCAGCATGGCGTAGTAGGGAACGGCGGGCCCCCACGAGATCGTGAAGTTCCCCCGCGCTCCGGTGAGCAGGACGCCCGCTCCCTGCCGCGCGGCCTCTTCGCAGATGCCCTTGAGCCAGAAGGAATTCTCGAAATATTTGTAGGGAGACTCCAGGATGTCCAGCCATTCGTCCACATCCGTCAAGGGGCTCCGTCCTTCAAAATCCAGAAACCGTTCCGCGATGTTGCCGACGTGCCGGACCGTCGCCCGGATGAACGGCCGTTCGTCGGCTGCCGTGTGGCCCGGCGTCCAGTCGGCAAAGTTCCGCGGCGGCACGTAGCTGTATGTGTGCAGCGTCTTTCCTTCTTCCCGCAGGGCGGCCGCGGCAAACCCGACAACCGCTCCCGAGTCGAGGCCGCCGCTCAGGGTGGCCGCCACTTCGCGGAAGGTGCGCACGTGCGCCCGCACCGCCTCACCGAACACATCCCGGAACGCGTCCTCGTAGTCCCGGTCGGATTTCAGCCGCAGCGGTTCGGCCGGTTCCAGCCGGCCGTATCCTTCGATGGCGATTCGTCCGCCCGCGACCGTCATCGTATGGGACGGCGGCAACTGGTACAGGTTCCGGTACGGGGTGGCCCGCAGGTCCGTGGACTCATACATTTCCTCAATCGCCATGAACTCCGCAAGCCAAGGTTCGTTGAGCTCCCTGGCCACATCCGGCAGGGCCAGAAGCGGTGCCATCGCCGTGCAGAAGGCCAGCCGCCGCCCGCTGAAGTGGTAGTAAAGCGTCCGTTTGCCGAACGGATCCCGGGCGGCCAGCAGCGTCCGCGTGTCGCCGTCCCAGATCACGAACGCGAAGTCGCCGATCAAATGCTCCGGTGCGCGGCGCCCCCATTTTCTGTACGCCATGAGGATCAGCTCGCCGTCCGTCGTGCGGTCCCGGCGGTCATGCGGCACCCGCAGCCGGTCGAGCAGTTCCCTGCGGTTGTCGATGACCGCATCGGCCGCGATCGCCAGCCGGCCGTCCGGATCCCGGATGGGCTGGCTTTCGTGGACGGATTCGGGCGTGATCCTTCGCAGCCGGCAGCCGAGAAACACCGGACCGTCGGCCCAAGCGCCTTCCTCGTCCGCCACATACCGGCGCATCAATTCCATCAGGGGGGCGTACTCCGCGGCGTCGGCCGGTTGTCCGTCCAGCCGGAGGATGCCCGCGATCGCGCTCATTTTTTCCCCCCGCTGCGGATCAGATAAGCGGAAGCGAAATGCGCGAGGCGGTGGCCGAACGGCAGGATCGCCTTCAGCCGGTTCGCTTTCGCTCTCCTTTCCTCCAGTTGGGCCTTCAGGCGCATCTGTTCTTTTATGCTGTTCTCCAGACGCCGCTCCAGCGCGCTCAAGGTCCTTTGCAGCTGAACCACCCGTGCGTCCGCCCCCGTTTCCGTCCCGCTCCCCGGCGCTTCCGGCTCTTCCGGCAAGGCCGTCTCCCGTTCGGCGGCGGATGCGGATCCCAGTTCGTAACCTTCCTTCCACCGGAAGCCGGCGGCTTCCGTCAGTTGCCGGGTCCGCCACGCCAGCAGCTCTTCATCCGGTTCCATCGGAAAACGCACGCCCGTCCGCCGTTCGGCCTCGGCCAGCTCTTCTCCGTATCCGAGCTCGTGGAAGATGCGCGCTCCGATCGCACGGCCGTACAGTTCCATTTCCTGCCTGTCCAGCACGTCTTTCCAGAGGTGGACGGAATCTGCATGGGGCTGCGCATGATCCGCCAGGAACGGGTCCCCGACTCCCATGCTGTAAAACAGGCCGGTTTTGCCGGGATTTTTGCCGTCTCCGTATCTCTCCATCCCATCCTCATATTCCGTTCCCAGAAACCGGCAGACGCCGGCCAGCTCCGTCCGGGGATCGGCGACAAGCTTTTCATAGGAAAGGCGGAACGCGCAGGGACTCGCCCGGGCGAAGTACCGGTGATAGCGGAACAGCCCGACGGTCAGATCGGCGATCTTCATGTCCAAAGCCGGATTTCGCAAATCTTCTTTCAGATTGAAGCGGGTGCCCCGGTGCCGGCTGACCTTCTTGTACGAGGCGAGCACGGCGAACGGATTGCGCACCAGCCAGATGCGCCTGGCCTGCGGGAACAGGGCGTCGAGAAACTCCAGGATGCCATAGTACCGGGGAGATTTGTCGATGATGATCTCCGCGCCGCCGCTGCCGGCGAGCAGGCCGTTGTAGACCTGCAGCGCAAACGCCCGGCAAGCCTGCACGAACGTTTCGTCCGGCAACATGCCGTTAAAAAACTGGTCCAGGATCCCCGTGCCGCCGTAGGCGCGTTTCGGCGGCGCCCGCAGGTCGTGCAGGCTCAGCAGGAACCACATTTCCTGCAAGGCGAACATCCTGCTGTGGTTGTGGAGCATCGCGGTGACGAGCGAGCTTCCGCTCCGGGGCACGCACAGCAGGAACGCGAGACCGTTGCCTTGGGAATCGACCATCCCGGCACCTCCTTCATTTCTTGCTGAAATCATAGAAAAACTTCGACCGCTCGCCGAGCATCACTTTGTAAATCTCGTAATTCGTGTCCATGACGCCTTTCAGATAGTCCTTGTAGGGACGGTCCGCGACGTTGACGAGCCCGGAGTTGTAGCGTTCTCCCCATTCGCCTTCCCAGTACCGTCCGAGCGCGGCCTGGTCCACGTAGTTGAACAGGTGCGTGCCGACCACAAACGGCAGGCTCGCCGCGCCTTCGACATAGTTCCGGTAGCGCATCCCCCGCTGGAACTGGTCCGCGGCGGCATTTTTCATCAGCGGTTCCAGTCCCTGCTCGCCGGTGCCGTAGCCGAATTCGCTGATCAGCACCGGTCTGCCGCCCGATTTCTCATGCACGTCCCGGAGCAGGCCGGCGTCGATCGCGTACGCGTAATCGTTGATGCTGATGACATCCATGTAGCGGCCTTCCGTTTCGGCCAGCATGCCCCGGATCTTGTCGTCGCGAAACACGGTGGTGATCCACCGGGTCCCGAGCAGCAGATGGTTCGGGTCGTATTTGCGGAAGGTTTCCGCCACCGTCTTGTAGAACGTCTCCAGGTAGAACCGGAAGAACTCGTCCATGTCGCGCCAGGCCTGCGACGTCCTGAGGGAAAGCTCGGCTTCCTTCAAGTCTTCGAACGAACGGAAATTCGTTTCCCAGGCGTCGTTGAAGGCGCCGATCGTCCCGTACTTCTCCTCGAGCGTTTCCGCCAGTTTCCCCTTGATCGCCGCCGAACTCGCCTTCAGCTTCGGCACATGGCTGTAAAACTTGTGGTATTCGTATTCGTTGTCGATGAAGTAGCCAATCAGCATCCGGTCTTCGGCATGGGGCGGCAGCGCCTGGGCAAACGCCCGGTCGATCTTCGCCGCGGCGTCCGGCGCGAAAATGTCGAAGATCGAGATGCCGGGCACCTTGGCCCAATCCATGCCGGACAGCGGCAGCATCCGGACGTAAGGGAATTTGCCGGCTTCGCCGTATTTGGCTGGCGAATGGCCGCCGACGCCGTTGAAGCCCCATTTTTTCAGCCGTTCGACGGCTTCCATATAGATGTCGTGCTCGGTGGGAAACACCCCCGTCTTGCGGTATTTGTTCGCCATAAAGAACGAGAAGTTGTCTTTGCCGAAATAGGCTCCCCGATACTCGCTCTCGTACGGCGGAATTTCTTCGAATTGGTGCTCCCTTCCCGTGACCCGGGTGTACGTCTCCAGCGCCGTGATGCCGTTGACCGCCAGGCTGAAGTACAGGTTCCCTTCGGGGGTGGTCATCACGACACGGTCGCCCATGCGCTGGATGGCGAAGAAGCCCGTCGCCTTGAGCCCGAACCGTTCCGCGCTGCCGGCCAGGCCGCCGTAACGGTCCCGGTCGGCGGGCGGTTCCAGGCTGCCGTAATAGGCCTCGTCCGCTTCCGCGTCCGCCCTGAGCTCCTCGTCGCTCGTCACCTTGCCGGGAAAATCCGCCGATTTTACCTGACCATACCGGTCCACCGCGATTTCCCCGCTGAAATTGAGATTGTATCTGCGGATCGGACTGGGTTCCATGCCGTCCTTGACGGCATAGGCTTCCAGCACGTTGTAACCCTTAAGCCGAAGCGGCTCCGAATAGGGCAGGAAATCCGGCCCCTTGTTCAGGCGGTAATAGATTCGCGCCCCGTCCGTGGCCGTGGCGAGCGTGACCGTTGCCGCATCCCCGTCCTGCGTCGCCGACACCTTCACGGAAGCGGTGGAGCGGTTGATGAACACCTTCATGATTTGCGGCGTCCACGCTTTGGCCGATCCGCGCAGCTCGATTTTCAGGTAGCGGTTGCCCTCCGGCAGGTCCACCGCCTCGAAGGCGAACTGCTGCCAGTTGTTTTCCGAATAGCCGACGGGATACCACTCGGCGTCGATTTCCCGGTACGTCTTGCCGTCCGCGGAGGCGAGGATCCCGAGCGGCTCGAACGACACCCCCATGAAGTAGCCGGCATAAATGGTGAAAGACACGATATCGGCATCCAGCCGGTATAACAGGTGGCCCGGTTTCGTCGTGGCGCGTGCCGCCCGCGCCTTGTCGTTGCCAAAGTAGCCGGGGTCTTCCTTGGCGATGTACAGATTGGCCCGGGACGCGGTTTTCCCGAAATCGTCCAGATGATCCGTCAGCCCGGGGGAAGGAGCGGCCTGCGGTTCCGGGACGTACCGCCACGTGGACACCCTGCTGGCCGCCGATTTTCCCGTGCCCGGATGGTTCACCGCCACAGCCTTCAGGACCGTCTCGGACAGGATCGGGACGGGCGCGATGTAGCGCTTGCGGGTCGGCGAATAGCGCGGATCGCTGCCATCCGTCGTGTAATAGACCGTGTCGCCTTCCCCCGCCCGGTTCAGCATGACCATCTTGCCGTACGGCACGGTTCCGGAAGGCACGCTGGCGGTGACGCCGGAGGGGCCGTTCAGCACCACCTTCCCGATGAGCGGCGATCTTTCGGCGCTCGTCCCGGAAAAGACGATTTTCAAATATTTGGTCGTTCCCGGCAACCCTGAGGCTTCATAGGCAATGGCCGTGCCCTGGTCGGCGTTTTCCTCGTAAATGCGGGGCGTGACGGGATGGAATTCGGAACCGTCGGCGGAAATCAGGAACATGGGATGATCGTGCCCGCTCCCGGCCGTTTGGCCGTAGGCGTACACCGTAAAGGACCGCAGCCTTCCTTTCGCCCGGTAGAGCAGGTACTCGCCCGCCAGGCCCTTGCGCCCGACCACCGTCCGGTCTTCGGCGCTGTCCCGAAGCGATTGCAGAACCAGGGATTCCGAACGTTGGTAGACGTGATTCCAGTCCTCCAAATCGTCGACTTCGATTTCATAAAAGGCCGCGGAATCAGGTTCCGCTCCCTTGGCGTCGGGCGGGATCAGCAGCACGGCCAGACCGTACGCCAGGAGCAGCATCCATTTCCTTCTCAAGATGCATCCATCCTCTGCGCCCTGAAAGGCTATTTCAGAACGGGCGTTTCCTCCTTGACGCCCCGATTGAGGCGCGGCCGGCCGACCGAATAATAGATGAACGCCGTTTCCGCCAAATCTTCTTCCTTGAAGACGTTGCGCCCGTCGATCAGCACCGGCTTCCGCATCCTCGCCTGCAGCCGCTTGAGGTCCACGCCGGCGAATTCCTCCCATTCGGTCAGCAGGCACAGGGCGTCGGCGCCGTCGGCCGCCTCCAGCGCGCCTTCGCACCAGTCGACCCCGTCGGGGTCATACATTTTCCGGAAGTTGGGAATGGCGAGCGGATCGTACGCCCGAACCCGCGCTCCGCTGCGGACGAGCCACCCGATGATCTCGAACGCGGGCGATTCCCGCACATCGTCGGTGTTCGGTTTGAAGGACAGCCCCCATACGGCCACTGTTTTGCCCCGCAGGTCGCCGTCGAAGATCGCCTCCAGCCGGCGGATGACCTTCAGGCGCTGGTCCCGGTTCACTTCGATCACCGCGCGCAGCAGCTTGAATTCGTAATCGACGTTGCCGGCGATCTGGAACAAAGCCCGCGTGTCCTTCGGGAAGCAGGAGCCGCCGTAGCCGATGCCCGCCTTAAGAAACGCCGGACCGATCCGCCTGTCGCTGCCCATGCCTTCCGCCACCCGCGTTACATCGGCTCCCACCCTTTCGCAGATGTTCGCGATTTCGTTGATGAATGAAATCTTCGTGGCCAGAAACGCGTTGGACGCGTACTTGATCATTTCCGCGGTGCGGATGTCCGTGATGATGATGCGATCGGTCAGCGGCCGGTGCAGCTTCGCGATCGTGTCGGCGGCTTCCGGCGACTCGGCGCCGATCACGGCCCGGTCGGGATGGAACGTATCGTGCACCGCCGTGCCTTCCCGCAGGAATTCCGGCAGCGAGACGATGTCGAACCGTTCGCCGGTGCGGCTCCGGATCCAGTCCCTCACGCGTTCGTTCGTGCCGACGGGCACCGTGCTCTTGACCGCGATAATCTTATATCCGTTCATCGCATCCCCGATTTCGGCGGCAGCCTGTTCGACATATGCGAGATTCGCCTCGCCGTTCGGCAGGGACGGCGTCCCGACGGCGATGATCACCAGCTCCGATTCCCGCACCGCATGGCGCAGATCGGACGTGTACGACAGGCGGCCGGCGGCGGTGTTCCGGTCGGACAGCTCTTTCAGCCCCGGTTCGTAGAACGGGATGCCTCCGCCTTGCAGGGTGGCGATCTTGACCGGATCGTTGTCGACACAGATGACGGTATGACCGAGTTCGGCATAGCATGCGCCCGACACGAGCCCGACATAGCCGGCGCCAATGACCGCGATTCTCATCGGTTCCGTTCCTCCGCCTTGCAGAATTGGACGATTTCGCGCCAGTCGTGCTCGAGCCGGACGATGTCTTCTTCCATCAGCCGGGTGCCGCTTTGCACCTCGATGATGACCAGGTCCGTTTGCGCCCGAAGGCTGTGCCTTTGCCCCTCCGGAATGGCCAGCACGTCGCCGGCCGACACGCCGATCAGCCGGTCGCCGATGACCGCTTCGCCTTCCCCCGACACGACGGTCCAAATCTCGTTCCGGAACTGGTGGTAGTGGTAGCTCAAATTTTTGCCGGCTTCGAGCAGAACGCGTTTCGTCAGCACTTCCCGGCCGTCCGGCCCGGTCAGATAATCGAGCACCCGGTAGCGGCCCCAGTGGCGCTCCTCGTACGTCGGGCGCTGTTCCGCATCCTTCAGCACGTCCTTGAGCAGCGCGCTGGCTTCCTTGTCCGCGACCAGGATGCCGTCGGGGCTCGCCGCCACAATCACGTCGGACAGGTTCATCAGCGTGATCGGGATCTCCAGTTCGTTGATCACGTGCGCATTCCGCGAACCTTCCGTGATGATCCCCTTGCCGATCACCGGCGTCCGGATCTCCTCCGTCAGCGTGTTCCAGGTGCCGAGGTCTTTCCAGGTCCCGTCATAGCGGACGACCGCCATCCGGTTCGCTTTCTCCGCCACTTCGTAATCGAAGCTGATCTTCGGAAGCCGCCCGTACTGCTTCCGCATTTCCTCGTACTGGATCGGAAGCTCGTGCGAAATGAGAATGTTGATCATGAAATCGAGCCTGAAGGCGAAAACCCCGCAGTTCCAGAGCGCCCCCCGTTGAATCAGCGCTTCCGCCTCTTCCTTTTGCGGCTTCTCGCGGAATCCGGCGACTTTCATGTAGGAAGGAACCCGGCCGGGTACCGCATCGGCGGCCGTTTCCGGAAGGATGTATCCGTATTTCTCCGCCGGATAGGTCGGCTTTACACCCACCAGCGCCAGATCCGCTCCGGATTCGGCCAGCACCCGGTCCAGCTGCTTGAGCTGCTCGAAAAACCCGTTCTCGACGTAGGGATCGACCGGCATCACCACGATCGTTTCGTTCAGGCTGACGCCTTCCACCGAATACAGCCAGACGGACGCCAGCGCCACGGCCGGGAACGTGTCTCTTCTTTCCGGCTCCACGATCAGCCGGACTTCGCTGCCCAGCTGGTTGCAGATCATCTCCACCTGGGACCGGCTCGTCGCCACGCTGGCATGTTCCCGCAGGCCGGCCTGGTCGATCTGGCGCCAGACGCGCTGAATCATGGATTCCCGTTGTCCGTCCTCGCGCTGCAGGATTTTCAGAAACTGCTTGGGCCGGGATTCGGTCGAGAGCGGCCACAGCCGTTTTCCCGAGCCTCCCGAAAGAAGGACGAGTTTCATAGGATCCCTCCATTCTGCCGGTTCGCCGGCTTCTCGAAGAGCTGCGCGGACGCGATCTGCCGGGTCCAGGTGTGATAGTAGTTGGCGTTTTTGCCGTAGGCGTTGTCGATGAGGACGTTCGGCTTGTCCATCAGACAGGCCAGGATGTGGCCGTGCAGCCTGGAAGTCTGCACCTTGCGATATTGGGCGAAGCGATGGACGGCCTTCCGCACCAGATGGTCGGCGTACAGGGACCACGCCCGGCTTACGGGGAACAGCCTGCCGCCGCCCGTGCGCAGCAGACGGGAGAACGCACGGATCGACTTTTGTTCCGTCCGGCTGTACAGCTGCGGCCAATCCAGCCGATCCCCCGGCAGGAAGGCTTCCCACTTTTCTTGCCCGTCCCCCTTTTCGAGGTCGGTGCGCAGGAAGCACAGCCATTCTTTGTCCGGAACGTGCCGGCTGCGAATCGGCCACAGCTCGTGCGCCATGTCCGGGCACAGGCAGACCCGGCATGCCCGGAATTTGTCCGCGGCGATTTCCCACGAAACGCGGTCGCGGACAAACAGGTGCAGGTCGGGGTGCCGGTTGAAAATGTCGGCCGTCCGTTCCAGCTCGCGAACGTCCCGGTAATAGATCGTTTGCGGGAGAACGACCACGCGGTGGTCCGGATAACCCGCGACGATGCTCTCGCGCAGTTTCTGGTGCGGCGGATACAGGTCGCCAAAGTTTCCCCCGCCGTGCAGCACGATGATGCAATGCCGGGGGATGGCCGCGCCGGCCGGGAAATCGAACACGCTGTAGCGGGCCCGAACCCGGATCCGGTGTTTCCGGAAAAACGCCTCGGTCCCTTTCATGATCAGCAGATCTCCGCCGTTTCCGTGCACCGGGTAGTCGACATACCAGATGTCGGATCCGGGCGGGATCGCGTCCAAAATGCAGCGCAGCCGCTCTTTCAGCGCGTCCATCGGGTGGGCGGGCCGCACCGTGATTTTCCGGTCGCTACCTTCAAGCACATTGAGCCGATTCATTCCGTCACACGCTCCATGGGTTGTTTCGGGTACCGCCGCGACTTGATCTTTTGGGAAAAAAAGTGCAACAGATAACGGACATCGTCCTTGTCGAAAAAGATGGCGGCGATGCGCTGCCTGAACACGATGTTCATGGCGGCGACCGTGATCAGGAGGCGAATCACCGCGCCGAGCAGCAGGGCCAGGGCGATGCCGTTCAAACCGCAGACCGGCGCGAGGGCGAAACACAGACCGACCGTCGCGGCCAGCGCGACCGCCTGCCGGACCGCCACCAGTCCGGGACGCCCCGCCGCGTTGAACGCGGAGGCGAGAATCCATGATCCGCCGCCGATCACGCATTCCACCGCGAGCAGATAGAAGGCGGCGGAAGCTTCCAGAAATGGCTCCCCGAACAGGAAGCCGAGCAGGAACCGGCCGATGACGACGCCCGGAACCAGCGCCAGCGCCATGAGCGCGAGGGAGATGCGAAACGTCCTGCACACCGTCGCCATGATGTCTTCCCGGGTCTGGCCGGTCACCTTGGGAAAGATGACGTTGGACACGGCCGTCTGGACCACGTTGAATACGCGGGACAGCGAGTAGACCACCGTGTAGAGGCCGAAATCCTTCGGCGCCAGCAGCGACAGAATCATGAGCTTGTCGAATTGCGTGTACAGGGTGCCGAGCAGTTCGACGCCGTACACCCTGCTCCCGTAGCCGAACAGCCGCTTGAGCGCCGGCCGGTCCGCAAACGGGGCCAGCCAGTTCACGGCCAGGTCTCCCCGCATCCGGTACGCGCACCAGCAGACGACCGCCAGGCTGGTGGCGAAACAGACGGCGACGGCCGAACCGATGGACAGGGAGCCCAAGGCCCACAGCGCCAGAATGCCGAGCAGGTTGCCGGCCGGGACGTACAGCCGCACCGCATTGTACAAATGGAACTTGTCCACGCTTTGCGCAAACGCCGCCAGCAGGTTGGCCGCCAGCAAAACCGGCAGCGTCAGGGCCGTATACCATTGGGCGGTCCGGACCGCGGACGCCGAATAGTTGTCCATCCAGACCGGAAGAAACACAACCGCGGCCAGTCCGGCCAGCAGGCTCACGGCAAGCTGAAACAGAACGCTCGCCCGGACGAAGTCCGCACCGCTTGCGGGACGGGTCTTCATGTTGTAGATCAGGGAAGTCGGCAGGCCGAAGCTGAGCAGTCCCGCGAGCAGCGTCGGCCAGAACAGGATGGCCGAAAATTCCCCCTTGCCGACGACCCCGAACATGCGCGCCGTGACAATGGAAGTGACCATCCCTGCCGCCATGATGAGCAGATTGGCCGCGCCGGTTTGCAGAATCGGGCGCAGGATCCCGCGGCCGCCATGACCGGGGCTCATGCTACTGGTTCGTTCATGCATGTTCTTCCATCCCTTGGTCCGGATGCGTCAGTGGTAGGCCCGAAGGACGCCCCTGATCAATCCGTTGTTGTACGCGATTTTGCCGATGTGGCGAACAATCCGGCGCCTGTCGTACAGGGAAAGGATTGCCAACAGCAGAAACACCGGCATTTTCATCAGCGACAGCACGAGCAGACCGATTTTCCGCCGGGAGCTCACCGCCCGGCTGACCCCCTGCCAATAGATGCGGCGAAGCAGCCACCTCCGGTTGATCCGGCTGCGGGGAATCTTGTGGAGCACCCGGGCATGGGGCGTGTAATAGACTTTGTACCGGCTCCGGATGCGCCCGATCAGTTCGGATTCCTCGCCGGAAAGCAGGTTGCCGCCGATGCGGCCGAGATCCTCCCGGAACGGCTCCATCGCGTCAAAGACCGATTTGCGGAACGCGAGGTTGGCGCCAAACGGCACGGCCGGTTCGCGCATTTCCACGACGTCGTCGGCGTAGTCGAGAATCGTGTACAGGGTCCGGTTTTCCTGCGGCAGCCAATCCGGCACACCTCCTTCCCATACCGGATCGATCCTGCCGCCCACGCAGCCGATGCGCGGATCCCGCTCGAACAGGGACACGATTTCGCTGATCCAATGCTCGGAAGCGATCGCGTCATCGTCCAGGAACAGCACATATTCGCCGGCTGCCTCGCGGATTGCGCGGTTGCGGGCGACGGAGAGGCCGAGCCGTCCTTCGAACACATAGCGGACCGGCACCGAAACCATCTTCTGAAATTCCCGGACGACCTGCCCCGTATGGTCGGTCGACCCGTTGTCCACCACCAGGATCTCATAGGGATACGGGCTGTTTTGCCGCAGGAGGCTGAGCAGGGCTTCCCGCAGGTCCTCCGCCCGATTGTGCGTGCAGATCACCACCGTGGCTTTCATGCGTTCACCTCGGCCTGCGGCGAACCGTTATAGACGCGGATCGTTTTGCCGGCGATCCGGTTCCAGTCGAGTTCCCGCAGCTTCTCCGAAATCCGTTTCCGCGACTCCTCCATGTCCAGCTGCATGGCCTGAAGGAGCGCTCTGCGCAAGCCGTCCGGGTCATCCGGATCGTACAGGATGCCGCACCCGTCGGGCACGTACTCGCCGAGCGCCCCAAGCCGGGGTGCCACCACCGGTTTGCCGTGGGAGAGCGCCAGGATGGCGCTGCCGGAAGTGGTGATCCGCCGGTAGGGCAGCACGATCACATCGGCCGCGCGCAGAAAGTCGGGAAGCTCGTGATCGTCGACGAAATGCGGGTGCACGCGGATGGCCCCGCCGTCCATTCCGTCCGCAAAATCCGGACGGTACCCCGGTTCGATCTGACCGGCGATGAGCAGCGCGACCGATTTGAACCGGAGGGACCGGAAGGCCCGGACCAGCTCTTCCACGCCTTTGTAAGGCGCGATCCGGCCGATGAACAGGAACAGGAACCGGTCCGGCGGAATGCCGAACCGCTGCCGGATATCGGCGCCGCTCCCCCTGTACGCGTCCACGTAATGGCCGTGCGGCGTGACCACGATTTTCGAGGCCGGCACCCGGAAGGCGGCGGCGATCTCCCGCCTGGACGTTTCGCTCAGGGCGAAGGCCCGGTGGCAGACGGTGAGCAAAAATTTGCGCATGAGGTAATCCCACCGCGTCCTGCCCGAATGCGGCCAGAGGTTGTGCACCGTCCAGAACAGCTTCACGCCCTTGAGCCGGTACAGAACCAGCAGCATCGCAAACAGCAGCGACTTGACGACCGTGATGGGGAACACGGAACCCCGGTACGAGTAGCTCGGCCAGTGGAAATGCACGATGTCGCCCCGGCCGGGCTTGAGCGCGGCGGACCGGTCGTAATGTTCCACGCGCAGACCGCTCCGTTCGAGCGACCGGGTGAGCAGTTCGTTGTATTTGTTGTGCGGGCTTGCCTTCGGGCACATGTACACGGTCGGGCTTCGCCCGCCGTCCGCCCGGCGTCCGCCGCCGGCGGCCGGGACCGGTCCCGCCGCCCGGTTCGCCAGCACCCGCTCATACAGGTCCAGATGCTGACCGCGCAAGGCGTCCTTCGTAAACTTGCTGCAGTGCAGCAGAATCTGCTGCTGGATGTGCCGTTTCTCTTCGGCCGGCAACGCATGGAACGCCAGGATTTTGTCCCGGATGGCGTCCGCGCGGCCCGGCGGGAACAGAAATGCTTCCGGATTCCAGACGACGTCCGGAATGCCGCCCGTCGCCGCGGCGTACACCGGCGTGCCGACCTGGTAGGACTCGATGATGACCCGTCCGAACGGTTCTTCCCAGATGGAAGGGACCAGCGTCACATCGGCTTCGGCCATCAGCCGGCGCGCTTCTTCCGGCTTCACCTTGCCGGTAAACACGAAGCGCGCGTCTGCGCGGCATTCCGCCTGCAGCCGCTCCCGCAGGCTTCCCTCGCCGCAAACGGTCACCCGCTCCACCACTTCGCGCGGCAGCCCGCGCACCGCTTCGATCAGTTCGCGGACGCCTTTCTCCGGTTCGATGCGCCCGAAATAGCCGACGTGCAGTGGCTTCCGGGCGAAATCCCTGGCCGAACCGGCGATTTCGCCGTCCACGGCGTTGGGAATGACCCGCCGCATCGCATGGGGGAACAGGCCCGCTTCCGTATGGCGGCGCAGCACATGGGACGAAATGCCGACGACCGCCGCCACCCGCCGGCTGAACCAGAGGAACGGCAGGCGGTAGATTCGCGCCAGGAGCGGGTTGGAAAGCGGCGAGCTGACCGGCGAGAGCAGCGAATAATCCCGCAGCGTATGCACGACCGGAATCCCCATATCGGCGCAAATTTTCCAGACCGCGGCGCCGAAACCGGACAGGTTCTGGGTATGGACCAGGTCCGGGCGGATGGCGGCGAGCAGTTCCTTCACGGCTTTGAGCTGCGCCGGATTCCAGAAATCGATCAGCCTGCGGGCCGCCTTCATCCAGACGCCGCGTTCGCGGGGATCGCCGATCCAGTACAGATTGCGATGAGGAAGGCGATGGACCGTGACGCCGCCCGCCGTTTCCGTGACGACGCCGGCACCGGACGGCTGTCCGCCTGTGGTAAGCACGTGAACCTCGCATTCTTCGGCGAGGGCTTCGGCCACGATTTGCGTCGAGATTTCGGCGCCCCCGATGACATGAGGAGGATAGAGGCTGCTGACGATCACGATTCTCATGCGATGCGTTTCATTCCCTTCTTTCCCCTCGCATCCGCTTCCGCCGCCCGGATGTCCGGCTGCTGTCCGGCGAAAAATCCGCCCTGGACGAAGCCGATGAGCAGCCAGAAATTCACGAAGGCATAGGAGTCGAAGTTCATCACCAGCGCGAGGGCCAGCGCAAAGGCGAATCGGGCAAAGGTACCGGCTCCCGCGTTCCGGATGACCGAGGCCAGAAATCCGAGGAACAGCGACACCCCGATCAGGCCTTCCTCCGCAAACACCCGGGACAAGAGGTTCCGCGAGGTGGCCCGTTCGGGCATCAGGAAGACGAGGTCGTACACTTCCCTGAACCGGAGCCCTTCGCTGAAATGCCGGATCAGCAGATCCGCGAACGACCGGTGGTAAAATCCGCCCCCCACGCCGAAAAGCGGATGCTGGGCAAACTCGAGGAAACCGATCGCCGGAAACACCACCCGGATGAAAAACGAGTCGTCGGTACGATACAGATGGCGAAAATCGAACTGGAACCGGTCGATAAAATAGCCGCTGACCCGCAGCGTCTCCAGCAGAAAAGGCACGCCGACCGCGACGACAAAAACGCCGACCGCAAGCAGCAGCATCATGCGGACGCGATGCCGCCCCGCCATCAGGGCGGCGATCAGGAGCGCCGTAAGCAGGACGGTGTAGCCATACGCCGAAAACGACAGCACCGTCAGCACCCCGACGCCGGCCAGCGGGATCAGCAGCCTTCGGTACCCCTGCCGGAACAGCCAGAGCATGAGCAGCCCGCCGCTCAGCAGATGGATCGCCGCCCACGAGGGCTCGCCCGACAGCATCTGGATCCGGCCGCGGTACACTTTTTCGGAAAATAGCCCGGTAAGCGCCCCGGAAAAGCCGCTGCGGACCGCATAGGCATCCAGAAGTTGCAGGAAACCGGCGAGCAGCGGCGGCACGAACCCGATCAGCAAGCAGGCGGCGATTTGCCCAAGGAGGGCCGGGTCTTCCCTGCACCGCCTGGCGATGTAAAGCGCCACCCGATACATCGCCAGACCGAAAAGCAGCGTCGCCGCATGCTCCAGGCTGCTGGCGGGATCCCCGTACACGGCCGCCATGACCAGGGAGTGGCCGATGCTGTAAGCGGCGAAGAGCAGCAGCCACAGATCCCCTTTGCCGAACCGGAAATCGGTAAACAGGAGCAGGCACGAGGCGGCAAACATCGGGAACATGGCGGCCGGACGGTACACCGAAAAGGGGAGGTAAGGCAAGCTGTCGTATGTGATGACAGTCAGGGAAAACAGAAACAGTGAGACGATCAGCCTTTGGACGGCAAGTTCACCCGTAGTTGGCGGCCTGATGCTCTTCCCTCCATTCCGCCGGGGAAAGGATTCGCTCCATTTGCCGTCGGGTGACGGCGCTGCTGAACCGGCGCTTCACGTACCGGATCGCATTGCGCGACATCCTCTCATTGACCGTCCGGTCGCCCAGCAGCGTAAGGACGGCCCGGACAAACGCCAGATCCGATTCGCAAACGAACCAGTCCTCCCCGTGTCTGGCGTCGATGCCCTCGCCGCCGACCGGACTGGTCACCACCGGCACGCCCCACGACATCGCCTCCAGAATTTTCGTTTTGATCCCCGTCCCGAAAAGGAGCGGGGCGATCATCAGCGCGGCATCCTCCACGAATTGCTTTACGTCGGCCACTTCCCCGGTGACGACGATGCCCGGATGCCGGCTGGGGAGCTGCTGCACTTCGGGAGGCGGATTTTTGCCGACGATGTAAAGGGTCGCGTCCGGCGCCAGCCGTTTGATCGCCGGCCACAGGCGCTCGCAAAACCAGACGACGGCGGAACTGTTGTGCGGAATGTCCATCTTGCCCACGAACACCAGCTTGTTGGTGTCGTAGACGCGCGGGGCCTCGCCCCGGTCCTCGGGATCGAAATTCATCGGAATGCCGTGGCACGACCGGTGCCGGGTGAGCCGGCCGAAATAGGCCGCCTCGGCCGGCGAGGTGAACACCAGGTGATGGAAGCGCGGGGCCAGCTGTTTCTCGTAACGGTCCAGCAGCCGGCTTTCGAAGGCCATGAGCCATTTCTGGATGAGTTTCAGATCCAAAAGCCGTTTCATGCCCGCGGGCAGCTTGTCCGCAAAGCCGCCGAACACGGACGGGATGTACTGTACCCACGGGAGCTGGCGCCGGTACCGGAGCGACAGCAGGTCGTCGTAGCTGAGCACTTTCCGGCCCGGCCCGTCGATCCCGTATTCGGCCACACGCACCATGTCGCAGAACACCACGTCCGGCTTCTCCGCCCGCAAAAAGTCCCGGATGATCCGGTGCGTTTTGCGCCGGTAATAGGCCGCCACCTGCAGCGGCCATTTCCTGAGCAGCAGCGAATAGACCGCGATGTTGAACAGCTTTTCGGCCAGGCCCGGCAGTTTCAGGCAAACCAGGCGATCGATCTCCGCGGGGCGGTGCTTCAGGTAACGATCGTCGTCCACAAACGACAGGTTGATGATCTCGGCGCCGGGATCGATCTCTTTGATTTGCCGGATATACTGCAGGAGGATCTTCTTCCGCCCGTCCGTGTCGGGGAAAGGAAGCCGGTTGGTGATAAAGGCGATTTTCCGCATCCGCGTTCCCACCCCCGGGTCAGTAGGCGTCTTTGGCCCCAAGAAGAAGTTTGAATGTTTTGAAAATGATCTTTAAGTCCTGCGCAATGCTTTGGTTGCGGATATATTCCAGATCGAGCTCCACCATTTGCCGGAAGTTCAGCCGGTTGCGCCCGCTCACCTGCCACAGCCCCGTGCAGCCGCCCGGAACGGTGAGCCGCAGCTTGTCGTATTCCGTATATTGTTCCACTTCACTTGGCAGCGGCGGCCTCGGACCGACCAGCGACATTTCGCCTTTCAGCACGTTGATGAGCTGGGGGAGCTCGTCGATGCTCGTTTTCCGGATGATCCTGCCGACCCGGGTGATGCGCGGATCGTCCTTGATCTTGAACATGGCTCCTTCGATTTCGTTCCGGCTTAGCAGTTCCGGCAATTTCGCTTCCGCATCCGGAACCATCGAGCGGAATTTGTACATCAGGAACGGCTTTCCGTCCTTGCCGATCCGGGTCTGGCGGAAGAAGACCGGACCGCGCGGACTTTCCAGCTTGATGAGAATCGCGACGATGACAAAGAGCGGAGCGAACAGGATCAGTCCCAGCAAAGCGCCGGCGATATCCATCATGCGTTTGGCCCTGTAGTAGAAGGCGAGACGGCGGTCTGCTTCCCGCGCCGCCCGATACGCATGGAACTCGGGGAAAACCGGAACGGCCGTATCCCGGTTAATGCGCCGGTCCATGTTGACCGCTCACTTTCTCCCGCTCGAGGACTCCCTCCAGCACGTCCAGCAGTTTGTACCGGAGTTCCTGGTTGCGGAGCGCAAAGTCGATCGTCGTCGTGATGTATCCGAGTTTTTCCCCGACATCGTATCGCACGCCTTCAAACTCGTAAGCGTAAACGCCCTTGTCCTCGTTCAGCTTCTGGATGGCGTCGGTCAGCTGGATTTCCCCGCCCGCGCCGGGTTCCTGCTCGCCCAGATACCCGAAAATCTCGGGAGTCAGCACATAGCGGCCCATGATCGCCAGATTCGACGGAGCTTGTCCGTTCGGCGGTTTTTCCACAAAACGCTTCACCTTGTAGAGGCGGCCGTGCTTTTCCGACGGGTCCAGAATGCCGTACCGGTGCGTCTGATCCGGGCTCACGGCCTGCACGCCGACGACCGAACGCCCCACCTCTTCGAATTGCTCGACCAGCTGCAGGGTGCACGGAACTTCCGCCTGCACGATGTCGTCGCCCAGCAATACGGCGAACGGTTCGTTGCCGATGAAATTCCGCGCGCACCATACGGCATGTCCCAGCCCTTTGGCCTCTTTCTGGCGGATGTAGTGCAGCTCGACGCATGAAGATTGCCGGACCTTTTCCAGAAGATCGAATTTCCCCTGTTTCTCCAGCGTGTGTTCCAGTTCGAAGGCCATGTCGAAGTGGTCTTCGATCGCCCGTTTCCCTTTGCCGGTGACAATTATGATGTCTTCAATGCCGGATTGGATCGCTTCTTCGACGATGTACTGAATGGTAGGCTTGTCGACGATGGGCAGCATCTCCTTGGGCATCGCCTTGGTTGCGGGCAAAAATCGGGTGCCCAATCCGGCTGCGGGGATGATGGCCTTTCTTACTTTTTTCATCCGACATCACCCTACCCAAATCGTTGTGATGATCTTTGCTACGTGTTCTTGCAACAACCGGGCGTCTGACCCGCCCCCGCGTCACCGATCAACGGCCGGCGCCGTTGAGCACCGCGCCGATCACGGTCGCCTTGCTGTTCGCCAGGGAGGTTTTCGCCTTCCATGCCGCATCCGGCTTCAATTTGCCCGCGCCGACGACCAGCAGGACGCCGTCGCACTTGCCGGCCACCACCAGCGCATCCGTCACGGAGAGCAGCGGCGGCGTATCCACGAGGACGATGTCAAACCGTTCCCCCGCCGTCCGGAGCAGCGCGGTCATCGCCGCCGAGTCCAAAAGTTCGGACGGATGCGGAGGAATCGGACCGGAACAGAGGACCCACAGGTTGTCGACCGCCGCGGGCTGGATTGCCTGATCGAACTCGCCTGCTCCTCCAAGCAGCCCGCTCAATCCGTTCACGTTCGCCAGCCCGAACATCCGGTGCTGAACGGGGGACCGCAGATTCGCATCCACCAGCAGCACCCTCCGGTTCGCCCGGGCATAGGCGACGGCGAGGTTGGCCGCGGTGGTGCTCTTGCCCTCGCCGGGCATGGCGGAAGCGACCATGATGGTTTTCAGCCCCTTGCCGCGGATCGAAAATTCCAGGTTCGTCCGCAAGCTGCGGTAAGCTTCGGAAACGGCCGACGCCGGAGCAATGGCGGTGACGGGTCCCCATTTACGAGTCGAACGTGACATGCGGTTTCCTCCCCGCCGGCGTCGTGATGCCTGCCGGTTTGTCGGGATTTCTCCGGTCCCTTCGCCTGATGCGCGGAATTTCCGCAAGCACGGGAAGTTCCAGGGTGGCGAGGATGTCCTGTTCGGTCCGGATGGCGCCGTTCAGCTTGTCCCACAGAAAAACAAACCCGACGCCGGCCATCGTGGACACCGCGAAAGCGATGACGATGTTCCGGATCGGTCGGGGCGATATCGGACTTCGGTTTTCCGACGGATCGGCCCAGTTCAGGATGAACACATTGTCAATGTTCATCAGGGTCTGGATTTCCTGCTGGAACACCCGGGAGACGGCATTGGCCATACGGGCCGCCCTTTCGGGATCCGCGTCGACGGCGGAAACGGACATGACCAGCGTATCGTTGACCGAGCCGACCCTGACTTTCGCGCTCAGTTCCCGAACCGTGGTGCGCAATTCCGGATACTGCTCGACAACCTTGTTCAGGATGCGGGGCGTCCGGATGATTTCCCGGTAGGTTTTGATCAGCATGATGTCGGAGGTGATGGAACCCGCATCCGGGATGCCCTCCTGGTTCTGCGGGCCGCTCCGGTTCACGATCAGCTTCGCCGACGCCTCGTACAGCGGAACCGCCACTCGAAAGGAGTAGAATCCGACCACCGTGCAACAGACCGCCGTGATCAGGGCAACGAGCCACAGCCTTTTCCGGATCACGCTCCAGTAGTATCGGATTTCCAAGTTGCTTCCTCCGGATTTTGTCAGAATATTTTGATTAATTTTGGTAAATCCGTGATCTTCATCGCCACCCTTCCCGTCATGGAACAGAAAACTCAAATTTTGTTGAATCGAGGAATCTGAGTAAATTGTATATCTATTTTTCCTGAAATACCATTGCACGGAAGGAGGTTTTTTGCTTCTACCGCGGGCGCCCTCCTCCTCCCGCCGGCGTATCCGTCCGCATTATACTTTCGTATCAGTTGCCTGCTTCTCTGCATGCGCTTGCGCCTCGACGGGCGAATAGGCCGCCAGGCCCCGCGCCTGCGCGTAGAGCGCAGCCTGTGTCCGGTCTTTCAGATTCAGTTTCTGAAAAATGCTGCTCACGTGCTTTTTGACTGTCACTTCGCTGATCATCAGCTTTTTCGCCATTTCGCTGTTGGAAAGCCCGCTCCCGAGGGAGGCCAGCACTTCCCGCTCTTTCGGCGTCAGCCTGTCCAGCGGATCGTCGGATTCTTTCAGAAACATCCCTTCCAAAAGTCCCTGGTCGAAATATTTTTTCCCTTTGCCGATCATCTTGACGGCGAGAAGCAGTTCTTCGGGCATGGCGTCTTTCAGGATATATCCGTCGGCGCCGCACTCCTTCGCCTTCCGGATGTCCGGCCACAAGGCCGAAGAGGTCAGAATCAAAATGCGGCAGGAAAGCGGACGGATGCGCTCGACCAACTCGAACCCGGAACGGTCTCCCAGCCGGATGTCCACGATCGCCAGGTCGGGTTTGGTCCTCCCAATCAGTTCGACGGCTTCATCGACCGACTCCGCCTCCCCGGCGAGCTCGATGTCTTCCGCCTTGGCCAGAACGGCGGCGAGCCCTTTTCGGATCAAGGGATGATCATCCACGATGACAACCTTCATGCTGAATCACCCTACTTTCGGATTTTGGCCGGCAGCTTCGTATTCGCCGGTAAGCGGCAGCCAGACGCGCAGCCGGGTCCCGCTCCCTTTCTTGCTGAGAATTTCAAACTCTCCGCCCATCGAGGCGGCAAGGGCGCGCATGTTGCGGATGCCAAATCCCGCATCCGCCCCGTCCGCCCTGGCCTTGCGGATGTCGAAACCGATTCCGTCGTCGGCGATCGACAGCTTCACCTTGCCCGGCTCCAGCGTCAAACGGACGTTCACCACGGAACACGATCCGTGGCGGGTCGCGTTCCCCACCCCTTCTGCGATGATCCGGTATAGCGCATCCTGATGGCGGGCGGACAAGGGACAGTCGGCAAGCGGCGCGCGAAAGCGGATCCGGACGCCGTACAGCTTCGCCTGGCTGTCGAGAAACGATTTGACGGATTCGATCCACGATGTCGTGCCTTTCGGATGCGAACTCAAACGGAAAACGGCCGCGCGCAGCTCCCGCGACGCCGTCGCCGCCGCTTCCTGGATTTCCAGGAGCCGCTGCAGCTTCTCATCTTCCCCCATGCGGTTCCATTCGCTGCGCAGGGCGTGGATGGCGTACACCACGCCATACAGATGCTGGGACACACGATCGTGCAGCTCCGCGGAGATCCGGTTGCGTTCCTCGATCAGCAATCGATTCGGTTCGATTCGCTTGACCATCGTGACCATCCCCTTTTCCGTTTGTGTTCTCCCATCCGATCCCGACCTTGCGACATATTCCTCCAATCGCAGAAACGCCCTACAATTTTCAACATAATGTATAAAGGGAGAAACACGGGCTCGAAAATACCTCAAGAGTACCGATTTTGGGACCCGATCCCACCCGCCCCGGTCACGACCGAGGTCATAAAAAACGGGGAGCCGTATGCCGCTCCCCGCTTCGGATGAATCGTTCCTGAATGCGCTTAATCCCAGTGGAATCCAGCATTTGAAGCATGGTCAAAAAACTGCGGTTTTCAGAATAACAGATAAGCCCGAACATGGTGCCTTCTACCCAATTGCCGATCATCTAACAACGGATTAATTTTTTCTCATTACATGAAATTTTTCTCAGAAGAATTTCCAGAATCTGCATGGGGACAAAAAAAAGCAACCGAAACGGTTGCTTTTCAGTGCTCAGTGTTCAGCCGGCACGTTCACCTGGAACGTGACGCCGAACTTGTCCGTGACGATCCCGTACAGGGGGCTCCAATCCGTCTGCTGCAACGGCAGGACGACCTGTCCGCCATCCGCCAGGGCGTCAAAAACGGCCCTCGCCTTTTCCGGATCCCGGGGATGGATGGCGATCTGGACCGCATTGCCCCGCTGGTAAGGCGAGCCCGGATACGTGTCCGAGAACATGAGATCCGCGTCGCCGACTTTCAGATGCGCATGCATCACGCGGGACTTCATCGCTTCCGGCATCGGGTGCCCCGGATCCTCCGGCAAATCCCCGTAAGTCATGATCCCCGTCACCTGGCCGCCCAGCGCTTTTTCGTAGAAACTCACCGCTTCCCTCGCATTGCCGTCAAAAATCAGATACGGATTCATACGGATGGGCTTTTTTTTCGCAACTCCTCTTTGGGAAGGTCAAGATCCTCCCTCGGTGTTTTCCTCCACCGGTGAGGATATACGCATTATACCAGCCGGGCCATTGGGATGAAACCCTTTTATGATTCATACTTCTCATACTTCGACTTCCCCGTGAAAATGATAATGGGCGGCGCTCGTCCCGCTTTCCCCGGACAATCGCATGTACCCGGGGATGTAAGGCATGGCTTCGTCGGCCTCCCGGAGGTCCATCCAGCGGGCTTCCACGATTTCCCGGTCCGGATCGGATACGGAGAGCTCTCCGCCCTCGATTTCGGCGTGAAACGTGAAGATCAGCGCGTGCTCCCTTCTTCTCCGGAACAGCACTTCCCTGACGCAATAAATTTTCCCGACCTTGATGCGGTAGCCGGTTTCCTCCAGCACTTCCCGGATCAAGGATTGCTCCAGCGTTTCCGAACCTTCCACCCGGCCGCCCGGGAAGCTCCAGTAGAAGGAGTCCGGCGTACCGTTTTTCACCAGCAGCACCCGGCGGGTCCGTTCGTCCAGAATGAGGGCGTTGACGTAGGTGACTCTTTGCATCGGTCTGTCTCCCGTTTTCGTGGTTTACTTTTTTCCGACGGTCAGGATATGGGGGCTGATGCCTAATGATGGAGCGGTCTTTTTCCACGATTCCCAGCGTATCCGGCAGGATCTCCCGGAATTTGGGGTCCGCGGGCTTCCGGTTCAAATCCGGCAGATAGCCGGCAAACCCTTCAACCGCGTACAATCCCTCGACGGCGAAGCCGCTCTCCTGCAGTTCCGCTTCCAGCTCATCCGGCAAATGAAAACAGGCGGTCGTAAAATAGTTCTTTCCTTCGGAGCGCTTTGAGGCGATCGTCCCGCGTGGTCAGATGGTACAGCGGTCCGAGAAGAAGCACCATGTCATATAGGCCGGAGGGTTCATCGAGGCTGCGGGCGTCGCCCAATTGGATGTCCGCCAGGCTTCGACCGGTTTGGGCGGCATAATCCCCGGCCTGCCGGACGTGCCTGGGCGAAGCGTCCACCGGCACCACGTGATGCCCGGGCTCCTGCAGCCAAAAAGAATAGGCTCCCGCCCCGCCCCCGACATCCAGGATTTTCTGCGGAGGCGGACCAAGGTGCCTCAGGATGAGTTCCCGGGTCCTCATCGCCTCCAGGGGGAACTGGTTCAGGCGCTCGTTCTCGGCGTAATGTTCGTAAAATTGGATGATTTCCTTTTCCATCCCGAACTCCTTTCAACGCATCGTGGTTCGCGCGGGTCTTTCCGTCACGACACCTCTCCCCAGTATATTTCCGTCTCATATCCGAAAATCACGGTTCCGTCCCGGCCGTACCGGTCAAACAAATTCCGGAGTTCCGCCATCATGGGTTCATAATTCGGATGACCGGGAAGCGGGCAGTAGGAAGAAGACAGCACGAAACCTTTCAGCCCGTCGAAATCGTATTCCAGCCGCATGCCGAATCGCCGTTCGCGCATCGTGCCTTCCTTGAAAAAAGAAAGCAGCATGGATGGGGTGACGTTGCGGTGGCTGACCTTTTGGTAGTCGATGGCATAGGTCTGAAGCAGTCGCTCATAGTCTTCGACCTCCGGATGGCCCTTCGTCCGGCGGGTGTACCAAAGGATGACGACCGATGGTGGATTCCGCGGAACCCGGCACGGCTTCGAAGTTTGGATGGCCGCCCAGCGATTGCTCGGCCGCCGCCCGCATGGCGTCATTCGGCTCGACGGCGATGACCCGGCTGCCGCGCTCCAGGAGCAGCTTCGAAAAAATGCCCGTTCCGGCGCCGACATCCGCGATCACGCTGTCCGGACGGAAACCTGCTTCGTTGTACAGACAGTCCACGGCTTCCTTCGGATAGCCGGGACGGTATTTCGCATACGCCTCGACGCGGTTGGAGAACCTTTCTTTGCTGTCCATCCTGTCGCCCCGTTATGTTTATGGCTTGCCTTCTCTTTCCACTTGCATCATACTTGAAAAAACCCGGCCTCCTCAACCCGTCCGCGTTCACGGATCCCGCAGCGCCGGCGGGCAAAAAACGTCCCGATCCGCCGCGATGGGCGGGCCGGGACCGTCACGGCCGGCGGCGGAAGCCTTAATCCGCCGGCCAGATGAGGATCAGGCACAGGAAACCGAACAGCGCATAACCGACAATGACCACGCAGCGGAACCGAAGCGAACGCGCCCGGTTCGCCCGAAGCCCGTCACGCAGAAGCAGCTGCAGCGACACCCCCGAACCGATGGCCAGCGCCATGGCGAGCAGCACCGACTTGGCCATCCCGTTTCTTCCACTCCCCGCAGGCCCGGCCTCCCGGCCCGTCAGCCGTCGGCGCGCCGGGCGACATAAACGGCATACCAGAAAATGAGGACGGCCAAAACCGGATGCAGCGCTCCGGCTCCCGGAAAATTCGCCGTAAAATATTGCGCGTAAACCAGCGCGAACAGCCCCAGGCAATGCCAGCGCACCGCGGTGCGCAGCCTGGCGACGAACGCGAAGATCAGCATGAGGATCGGGAGGAACTCAAAGATGTGAACAAAGATCCTGTGGGAGTACCAATAGGATGCATCCGTGAAGATGGCGACGCCGGCCAGAAAGGTCTGGACGACGACGCAGGCGACGAACGCCCAGGCCAGCGTTTTGAAAATCAGCGGCGCGACGCGTCCGGTCGGCCGTTTCTCCATGTTGGCTTCCGGCATCATGACATCCTCCTCGCAGCGGTCTCCATCATCCCGCGTTTCATTTTTCCACGCCAGTCATCTTATCAAGGCCATGTTGCAAACTTTTGACGAAGTCGTGCGGTTGTCGTGAAATTTGCCCTGCCCGCGCTGTTCCGGACCGGGGATCGTGTATAATGTGGAAAAAACGATTTGGGTCAAAGGACGGATCGGCATGGCGCATACGCTGCTTCTGGTGGACGACGAACAGAAGGTGCTCGATTTCATGGAACCGTTTCTCCGCCAGGAGGGCTTTCGGACCATTACCGCCAAGACGGGCAGGGAAGCCCTGCAGATCGCGATGCGCGAGAAGCCCGCGCTGGTCGTGCTGGACTGGATGCTGCCGGAAATGAGCGGGATCGAGGTATGCCGGGAGCTTCGCAAAATGGGGCGCATGGGGATCATCATGGTCACCGCGCGGTCGGATGAAACCGACAAGATCATCGGACTGGAAGTCGGGGCCGACGATTATGTGACCAAGCCCTTCTCGCTCCGGGAGCTGGCCGCCCGCATCCGCTCCGTGCTGCGGCGCCTGGACCAGCGCGACGGCACGGAGGACGTGATGCGGCGCGGCGACCTGGTCATCTCGGAAGCGGAATGCCGGGTGTGGAAACGGGGTGCGGAAATCGCGCTGACCCCGACCGAGTTCAGGCTGCTCGCCACGCTGGCCGCGCGGCCGGGGATCGTGTACAGCCGGCTGCAGCTCTTGCAGTCGGCGCTGGAGGACGACCTGCTCAACGATGAGCGGACGGTGGATGCCCATATCAGCCGGCTTCGCAAAAAAATCGAGGACGATCCCGCGCGGCCGGTATTCATCCAGACGGTGTACGGGTTCGGCTACCGATTCAATGCAGGTGAATCCATATGACCATTCGCCGCAAGCTGTTTCTGGCGATGGCGTCGTTCATCGTCGGACTGGGGATGCTGTTCGCCCTGCTGACCCATTTTGTGGTGAGGGGCGTGCTCCACGCCATGCTGGAGGTGGACCGCAGCCGGGAACTGAGGGAACTGGCCGGGTGGTTCGCGGAATATTATGAACGTCACGGCTCCTGGGAAGGCGTGGGCGAGACCGCCGTCGACCCGGGCCAGTGGAACCGTCCGGATGCCGCCTATGTCTTGCTCACCCCCGATTGGGACGCGATTCTGACGGTCGGGGGCGGGAATGTGCCGCATGACGAGATGATGGGGCTTGGCGCCCGCCGTCCGGTGCGAGTGAACGGAGAAACGGTCGCATTCGTGATTTATTACGACCGGGAACTGGGCAACATGGCCAAAATCCGGTACGGCATCTCGGGATCCGTGTCGTTCCTGCTGCTGGCGGGGAGCGTCGTGCTCATGCTGATTTCGCTCTTTGTCGCGTACCGGATGTCCAGACGGCTGACTTCACCGCTTAGGCAGCTCATCCCCGCCATTGTCCGGTTGCGAAAAGGCGAATGGGGCGTGCAGGCGCCGGTCGTCTCCCGGGACGAAATCGGCGAAGTGGCCCGGGCGTTCAATGAAATGTCGGAGCAGCTCAGGCGGACCGAACAGGCGCGCAAAAACATGATGGCGGACGTGGCGCACGAATTGCGCACGCCGCTGACCATCGTGCGGGGCCAGCTGGATCTGTTTCAGCAAAGCGGACAAGCGATCCGGCCGGAACAGCTTTTGCCTCTGCAGGACGAGTTGATTCGCCTGAGCCGGCTCGTCGACGACCTGCACCAGCTTTCGCTGGCCGAGGCCCGCAGGCTTCCGCTCGAACGGCGTCCGACGGACCTGTCCGGACTCCTGCGCCGGATCATGGACCGCCTGGTTCCCGAAACCGAAGGCAAATCCATCGCACTCAAGCTGGATGCGCCCGGCGAGGTCACGGCCCTGGTCGATCCCCACCGGATCACCCAGGTGCTGCTCAATCTGCTCGTCAACGCCGTCCGCTACACACCGCCCGGCGGCACCGTGCACGTGTCGGTCGCCATGGAACCGGCGATGCGGCAAGGGGAACCGGGACCACAGGCCCGCATTGCCATCGCCGATACGGGGCCGGGCATCGCGCCCGAACATCTTCCCCATCTGTTCGACCGCTTTTACCGGACCGACGAGGCGCGTTCGCGGGACCGGGGCGGCATGGGGCTCGGGCTGGCGATCGCGAAGGAATTCGTGCTGGCCCACGGCGGCACCATCGACGTGGAAAGCCGGCCGGGCAAGGGGACCACTTTTATCGTGACGCTGCCGGTTCCCTGATCGATATCTCCCCATGAAAAAATCAACCCGTTCCAACCTGCCGCGCAAGGCCGGCCGAAACGGCAAACGGTTCGGTCAGCGGTGTTCCTCGAGGCTCTGCACCGGCACTTCCATCTCCTGGTCGGGACGGTCCAGGGGAAAGATCCGCGCGGTTTCCTTTTCCTCGTCCACATGCTGGATGTAAACGGGCACCCCGTTGAAGGTGACGCGGGCCATCACCGGCGACTCGGCGATTTCCTTGGCGCGCTGTTTGTTCATGCGATCGGGCTCCTTCCGGAAAAGTGCAGCTTGGAACATTCCCAATATGCGCCCCGGCCCGCCGGAATATGCGGGGATGCGCCGCGGCGACGACAGCCGGATGGGGTCCGGCGCCGCCGCCGCGGAATAGGCGCGATATTTACTTCTTGCCCGCCCTCGGGGCGCTTTCGAATCCGATGGCCTTGTGCGTGCCGTCGCAAAAAGGCTTGTTGCCCGACGCCCCGCACCGGCACAGCGAAAAAGACTCCTTGTGTTCGAACGGATTGCCTTCCGCGTCCACCAGTTCGACCGGTCCCGTCACCCGCAGTGATCCGTTGTCGTTCACCTTGATGACGACCTTGTTTTCCGCCGGCATCGATCCGCCCTCCCGCTCTTCGAATTCCAAAGCTTGAACCCGTTGTTTTCCCCATCATAACAAAAATTCCGGGAAAGCGCATGCCGTTCGAAGACGGTCCGGCCGTCCTCAGGCGGGCTGTTTTCGCAAATAGGCGTACATCGTCAGCGGGAGGAACACCGCGGCGATCAGCAGGCCGGTGCCGATGCCGGCGGCCAGTTCGCCCGCGGTGGCGGTGCCGTGAAACAGGCCGCGGGTGAGCGTGGCGGCGGCGCTGATCGGGTTCGCGTCGACCGCCCCCTGCAGCCAGCGGGGCATCGTCGACGTGTCGACGAGCACGCTGCTGGCAAACAGCAGCGGATACAGGATCATCATGCTCGATCCCGACACGGTCTCCGGCCGCCTGGCCACGGTGCCGAGCCAGGCGAACACCCAGCTGACGCAATAGGCGAAAAAGATCGTGTACGCCGCCGCCAGCACCGTGCCCGCAACGCCGCCGGCAGGCCGGAATCCGAGCGCCCATCCCGCTCCCAGGACGGCGGCCAGGCCCGCCGCGTAACGCAGCCCGTCCGCCGCAACGAGGCCGATGACCGCCGCCGGCTGCCAGAACGGCATCGCGCGGAATCGCTGATACACGCCTTTGTGGATATCGGTGCAAAGCGTTGTCCCGCTGGCGACGGTCATCGGCACCACCGTCAACATGAGGATGCCGGGCAGCAGAAACTGGACGTACTCATCGAAGGAACCGGCAATGGCGCCGCCGAACAGGAAAGTAAAAACGAGCAGCATGACGACCGGGGAAATGACAGCTTCCATCGCAAATCCGAAGGCGTTGTTGCCCAGGTGATGGAGCGCTCTCCTCATGAAATAACGAGTCGCGGCCAAACGGCCCGGCCTGCGCCGTTTGAAACCGTTGTTAAGCCACAGCGGTGACCGTTCATTCATCCCGCAGCCTCCCTTGCTTGTGCCGCGTTCAAGGCAAAGTAGACGTCTTCCAGGCTCGGTTCGCCCAACGCGAAATCTTCCACGCCGGCTCCGCTGCCGAGCAGCGCCCCGACGGCGGCATGCGCCGTTTCCGCATCCCGCACCGTGGTTTTCGCGACCCGCCCGTCTTCTTCCAGCCGGCATTCCAGGCCGAACGCGTCCGCCAGAAGCCGGGTTGCGCCGGACGGGTCGGCCCCCGCCGCCAGACGGATTGCCAGCGTTTTGCCGCCATACCGCGACTTCAGTTCCGCCGGCGTGCCGACGGCAATCATGCGCCCCTCGGCGATGAAGCCGATGCGGTCCGCCAGTTGATCCGCCTCCTCCAGATATTGGGTCGTGAGCAGCACCGTCACTCCCCGCCTCGTCAAGGCGCGCACCGCCTCCCACAGATCGCGGCGGCTCTGGGGATCCAGCCCGGTCGTCGGTTCGTCGAGAAACAGGACCTCCGGCCGCGGCAGCAGGCCAACCGCCAGATCGAGGCGCCGGCGCATGCCGCCGGAATAGGTTCCGACCGTTCGCCCGCCCGCATCGGACAAGCCGAAAAGCGTCAGCATTTCGTCCGCGATTTGCTTCGCGTCCCTGGGCGAATAGCCGTACAATCCGGCGAACAGCTCCAGGTTTTGCCGGCCGGTGAGGGATTCGTCCAGCGCCGCGTACTGACCCGTGACGCCGATCCGCTCCCGCACGCGGCCGGCTTCCTTGGCCACGTCATGGCCGCAGACCCGCGCCGATCCCCTGTCCGGCGCAAGCAGCGTCGCCAGCATGCGGACCGTTGTCGTCTTGCCGGCGCCGTTCGGACCGAGCAGGGCGAACAGTTCCCCGGACCGGACGGCCAGATCCACGCCGCGCACCGCTTCCTGCTTTCCGAAGGATTTGCACAATCCTCTCGCTTCGATGGCATATTTCATCGGTGATTCCCGCCTTTCGGGTTACAGCAGGAGGTGTTTGTGCTCCGACGCCCATTCGGCCAGCGTACGCGCCGGCCGTCCGAGCACCCGTTCCACCGTCGGCAGAACGGTATAGCCCGCCTCCGGCGGCTGGTACGCCATTTGCACGAAAAATTCGATGCTGTCCCCGTCGTACCCCTGCTCCCGCCACCGCTGCCGGGCTTCTTCTTCCGTCAGTTCGACAAAGCGGATGTCCTTTCCGATTCCCCGGGCAATCGCACGAACCGCCTCTTTTCGCGTCAGTACCTCGGGGCCGGTCAGCACATAGCTTTGGCCGTGATGGCCGTTGCCGAGCAGCGCTTCCACGGCCACGGCGGCAATGTCTCCTTCATGGACCCGCGCGCTCGGGGCGTCTCCGTTCAGCTCGCGCACGACGCCCTCCTCGCGGATCGACGGCGCCCAGTCGGAGAGCACGTTGGCCATGAACTCCACCGGTTTCAACAGCGTCCATTCCATGCCGCTCGCCCGCACGGCCTCCTCTACCGGCCCTTCTTCAAACCCGACCAGCACGACGACGCGTTTCACCCCCGCAGACGCCGCCATCGCGACGACCCGCGGGTCCGTGTTCAGGTCGGCCTGCGGCTCGTCGCTGGACACGATCAGAAACATCCCTTCCACGTCCTTCAAGGCGTCCCGCAGCGTTTCCGGCTTCATCAGATCCCCGGCGGCAATCTCCACCCCGGCCGGCAGCACCGTCCTGGCCCGTCCGGGGTTTCGCGTCAGTGCTCTTGCCGCGACTCCCCGCCGCACCAATTGCTCCGTCACATGCCGGCCGACCGTTCCCGTCGCACCCGTCACCAAGATCGTCATGTTCCTTATCCTCCTTTTATTCTTGCGTGATGCCGGCGGATGGCGTCGAGATGGGCGATGACGCCGTCCCGCAAATCGTCCGGTGCAACGATCTCCACATGCGTCCCGTAGCTGGCGATGACCGACAAGGCGTACTCTTTCCTGTAAAAAGTCGTCCGGACTTCGATGCAATCCCCAAGGTATTCGCATTCGCCCGGAAACTGTTCGAGCACGCGCGTGCGCACCGACAGATCGAAGCGGAGACGGACGCGGATGCCCGGCGTTTCTTCCCGTGCCGGTTCATGTCCCGATTCCCGCGGTACGAACTTTTCCTCCGTCACTTCGAGCCGTTCGATCCGCGAAACGCGGAAGTACCGCATGGCCCGCCGGGTCCGGCAATACGCCTCCACATACCAGGCGCCCTTCGACCAAAGCAGATTCACCGGTTCCACGCACCGATCCGACGTCGTGCCGGCGGCATCCGTGTAGGTGAACCGCACGACCTGCCGTTGCCGGACCGCCCTGTACAGCTCCTGCACATGGCACCGCTCGCTATCCGGCACACTCAGGTCAAGCACGACGGCTTCCCGGCCCTCGCCGTCCGCCAGCTTCGGATGCAGGCTGGACAGCTTGCGCATGGCGGACGAAACGCTGCCGCCCATCGCTCCTTCCATCGCCTTGAGCAGCGAATAGATGACCGACAGATCTTCGACCGAAAAGTGCTGCCGCGACACAAAATAACCGTTCGTCAGCTCGTATCCCCCGTCCGCGCCGTTGTAGGACACCACCGGAATACCGGCCTGGCTGATCAGCTCCATGTCACGGTAAACGGTGCGCACCGATACTTCGAACTTGTCGGCCAGTTCCGCGGCGGTCACCCTTCTTTTCGCCATCAGTTCAAGGGTCATGCCCAGCAGCCGGGCCAGTCTCACGGACATCACGCTCCGGTCGATGAACCGTCCGGTCCATCCGTTTTCGATCATAAACCGAAAAACCTGACATCAAGTTTGTCAGGATTGTTTTTTCCATTTTAACATGAACCGGGCACCGGAACGCCTGCATAATCAAACCCCGCCTCCTCCGTTCTCGGGAAGGAAGCGGGGTTGAAGCCCAACTGCGGCTGCGCTCGGATCGGTGCTCTCTTCCAATGCAGTCAACGGCACAAGTACCGCCGCCCCCGCCGAAAACAAGCAGCATGCTTGTTTCGTCCCTGACAGTGACAGCTTTCGCATCCGGACATGCCCGTCGCATACTCAAGGTTAACCCGAAACGGACGCGGGCGGCATGGTGCCGTTTGACCGGAAGCATCATCGCACGCTGGTCAGCATGCCTTCCCCGATTTCGGCATAACGCGCATGCGCCCGCCAATATTCGTCCAGCTGCTCGGACGGCCGCAGCACCGAACCCCCGTGGCAAACTTCCAGCCGCTCCGGCGCCAGTTCCCGCACAATCCGGCTGCTTTGCAAAGTCCGCGCTTTGTCAAAGGTAAACATCGGAAAGCGGAGCCGGCCTTTTTTGGCGTTGAACAGATCGCCGGCGAGCAGCACGCGGTCTTGTTCATGGTAGTAGACGACGTGGCCCGGCGCATGCCCCGGCGTCCAATACGGCCGGAGACTGCCGATCTTCCCGAGCCGGCCATCCTCGTCTTCGGGAATCGGCTGCGCAAGGCCCCGGGACAAGTACGGCACCGCTTTTTTGCGCCCCGGATAGGGCACCTCGCCTTCCATATGCGGAATTTCCAGACGGTGCGCGTACACCGGCACGCCCGGCCAGATTTTTGACAGGCGGGAAATCGCCCCTACGTGATCGGAGTGCCCGTGCGTCAGGACGATCCTTTTCAGCGGCCCGATCCCGAGGGTTTGCATGGCGCTCCGAATCCCCCCGGCCATCGTCTGCAAGCCGCCGTCCACCAACGTGACGCCGTCTTCCTCCTTCACGAGCCACACCGTGATCGGGAATACCATCCACGCGTGCAAACCCCAGATATGTTCCGATACTTGCTTCATCTTCATCCCTGATCCACTCCTTCCTTGGTCATGGCGCAAAATCCGATCAGCAGCGCGCGGAACGCGTCGCGGAACGTCGGCATCAGCCGGTCCGTCAGCTCATCCACCGACTCGGGGGAGTACCGGTACGTGGCGACGATGCCGTGAGCCATGTAGAACGCAATGCGGGAGCAGGCCAGCAGGCGCTCGTCGCTTGTTCCGGGCGGCAGGCAGCCTCGCAGCGCCTCCGTCAGCATACCGAACAATTCGTTCCGCAGGCGGTTCAGTTCCAGCCGCGGCTCCCTCTCGTCCACCCGCACCGCATGGGCACTGAAAAACACTTCGTACATGTTCCGGTTCGTCAGGCAGAAGCGAATCCAGGTCAGGCAAATGTCGTCCACCTGATCCTGCGGGGACTTGTCTTCCCGGAGAATGCGGGTGAATTGATCTTTGAGTTCCAATAGCGGAGGCATGGAAATGTGGTGCAGCAGCGCTTCCTTGTCCGTGAAATAGAGGTAGATCGCGGTATGGGAGCAGCCCGCCCGTTTGGCGATTTCCCGCATCGTGACGGCATCGAAGCCGCGCTCGGCAAACAGCTCGCCGGCCGCCGCGATGATGTTCCGCTTTGTTCGTTCCGATCGCGCCTGATGCTGTTTCTTCATGGTCGTCCCCTTGATATTGGCATCCATTTTTATAACCAATGGTTAGTTATTGACGGTTATAGTATAACCGATGGTTAGTTTTGAAGTCAACCCCATATTTTGGTCTGGCCATTGTCCGGGAATTGCATCGTGAACATTGGGAGGAGCATGCCCGCCACCGGCCGGTCCATATTCGCGCGAACTGAAAATTCGTCCGCGATCCGTGGTGGCGGGAACTGAGCAAGGATCTGTACCGGGCAAGCGCGGAATTCAGGGAGTGGCGGCCGCGGCATGATGGAACGGCCGGAACATGTTCCGTCGCGCGGAGACGATACGGCTGACCGGATGGCTCCGGGACTGGCGCTTCACGCTCTGATCTTCACCCTCGCGCCAAACAGGATCAGCGTGATGTACAAGGCGATCGCTGCCGCGTCGATCCACGATGCGGCTAGCGCGGACGTGTCGAACGCGGCCGTGATGCCGAGAATGACCGCCAGCCGGACGGCCAGAATGACGGCGATCATCCAGGCGGCGAACCGGTGCTTCGCCGGCTCCCCGATGAACGCCATGAGCAGAAACGCGGCGCCGAAGATCAGATTTTCCGCCGTGATGATGTGCCACACGTACGTGAAAACCGTCTTTGTTTCGAGGGCGACCGCTCCGCCGTCCAGTTCCGGCAGCACGGAGGCATGTCCGTTCCATGCGTGCGTGGCCGCGAACAGCACCGCCAGAATGCCCGCAGTCAGGTAATAATCGTTTCTGATCTTCATGTTTTTCGCACACCTCCTCTTCACGGGGGCGTCCTGCACCCGTCGTGCTGCTCTCGTTGTCCCTTCCGTTCCTCGGGCTGTTCGCCCCGACCCGTGCTCTCGTCGCCGCATCCGCTGCTGCCGCTGAACTTGCCGGCCGGGCGGTCTTTCTCCGGAGTGGCGGTCGCGGCGGTCATCGGCCCGGGGATGGGGCTGCTGCATCGCCGCTCCGATTCGACCCGGCGGGAGCATTCGCCGGATCCGGAGGAGACGCAAGGGGCAGATATACGGTAAATTCCGTGCCTGCGCCGGGTTCGCTGGCGACCCGGATGAACCCGCCGTGGGCCTTCACCCAGTGATGGGCGATCGCCAGGCCGAGCCCCGAGCCGCCCGTGTCCCGCGAGCGATTTTTCTCAACCCGGTAGAAACGGTCGAACAGATGCGGCAGATCTTCGGCCGGGATGCCGATGCCGGTGTCGCGCACGGAGACGCGCGCATAATCCGCCTCCCCGTGCCGCACCCGGTCCCGCAGTTCGACCGTGACCGTCCCGCCGGCCGGCGTGTAGCGGATCGCGTTCGTCAGCAGATTGATGAACACCTGCGAGATCCGCCTCGCATCCGCTGTGACCACAACCGGTCTCTCGCCCGCTGCAAAGCGCATCTCGAGCCCTTTTTCCTCGCCTTCCATCTTGACGTCCTCGACGATCTGCTGAAGTCTTGCCGCCAGGTCGATCGGCTTCAGGTCCAGCTTCAGGCGGCCCGCTTCGGCCAGCGACAAATCGTGCAGATCTTCTACCAGCAGGCCGAGGCGGATCACTTCATCGTGAATGCGGAGCAGCGCCTCCGGCGGCACGGGCCGGCCGGTTTGCTGCGCGTTTTCGAGCTTCAGCCGCACAATCGACAGCGGCGTTCTGAGCTCGTGGGCAACATCCGCAACAAGCCGCCGGCGGACGTCCTCCGCTTCCTTGAGGCGCATCGTCATGTCATTGAACGTCCGGATCACCTTGCCGTACTCATCGTCGGCCTGCACCGGAACCTGCACGTCCAGTTCGCCCCGCGCCACGCGCTCGATCGCCGCCATCAGCCTCCGCAGCGGCGCCGTCAGCATCCCCGATATGCCATAGCCGAACAGCAGTCCGACCGCCATGAACACGAGCCAGTTTTTCAGCCAGTAGGACTGCATTTTGTCCGACACGTACGCCTTCAGCATCCCGATCTGTTCCGCGGTGGAGGCTTGAAGGTAGGCGGCGGTCGTTTCTTTTTCCAGGAATTGATCGAACAGCGATTCCATGTAGACCTGCTTGGTGACGGCGTGCAAGCCGCCGACCAGGATGACGGCCAGCCCGATGCCGGCAAAAATTCTCTTGCGCACCGTCCACTTCATGCCTTCTCACCGAACCGGTAGCCGAACCCGTATACCGTCTGGATGTACCGGGGATTGGCGGGATCGTCTTCCAGCTTGCGGCGGAGATTGCGGATGTGGGAGTCCATCGTCCGCTCGTACCCCGAATATTCGTTGCCCAGCGCCGCCGTGAGCAGTTGCAGACGGCTGAACACGACGCCGGGACGCGCCGCCAGCGTGTGCAAAATTTTGAATTCCGTCGGGGTGAGCTGGATTTCCCGACCGTCCTTGAACACCTGGCATTTCGCCTCGGAGATGACGAGATTGTCGCGCTCCAGCACGCCAGGCTGGTCTCCGGGCCCGCGCAGCCGGCGCAGCAGGGCCCGGAGGCGTGTGGCGAGCTCGCGCAGGCTGAATGGCGGAACCGGCCGGCTCCCGCTCCGGATCGCCCCCGGCGCAATCTCGCCGGCTCCCTCGTCGTGTGCCGGCCGCTGCTCATCGCCGCCATATCCTGCCTGCTGCTCGGAGCGCTGGCCGCGTTCGCGCCGCAAAGCCGGCTCACCTACGACCAGCTTTCCTCCTTTCCGGAAACGACCGGCTCCCGGGAAGGATTCGCGATCATCGAAAAACCGTTTTCGCCGGGCGATCTCGCCCCGATGAACGTGATCGTGGAGACGGAGGACGAGGCGTCCGCCGCGGCCGTGGTGCAGGGACTCGCCGCGCATCCCGGCGTGGAGCGCGTGTCCGGACCGCAGGCCGGGCAATCGAATCCGAACCTGCGCGCCTATGACGTCCGGCTTGCCGCCCAACCGTATTCCATGGAGGCGCTCCGCCTCGTTCCGGAGATTCGCGAGACGGCGGAACAGGCGCTCCGGCAATCCGGCGGGGACGGCGACGAAGGCCGCGTATGGATCGCCGGGATGACCGCGGAGCTGTACGACGCGAAACGGGTCAACGAGCGGGACATCCGCGTCGTGTTTCCGATCATCATCGCCTTGATCGGGACGCTGCTCGTCATCTATCTGCGGTCCTTGACCGCCGCGCTGTATCTCATCGCCACGGTCGTCCTGTCGTACCTGTCCGCCCTGGGGCTGGGGTGGCTCGTCCTGCACCACATCCTCGGGATGGAAGCCAAACAGGCGCCTATCCCTCCGCGACGCGGTGAAGGAAGGCGTCGGCGAGACGGGATCCGTCATCACGTCCGCGGGGCTGATTCTTGCGGGGACGTTCGCCGTGCTCACCGCCATGCCGATCCAGATGCTCATGCAGATCGGCGTCATCGTGGCGCTGGGGGTTCTGCTGGATACGTTCCTCGTGCGGCCGTTCCTCGTGCCGGCGATTACGGTCCTCCTGGGCAGACGGGCCTTCTGGCCCGCGCGGCTGCACGTTTCACGTCTGGCGGATGAGACGCGTCACGCCACTTCGGCATGACGGGGGAAACGACGGGTGAAACACGCGACGCTCCTTCGGGATGACGGATGAGGCTCGTCACGCCCCTTCTCGCATGCCGGACAAGACACGCCCCTTCGACAGCCCGGGGGGCGTCATTTTTTGCCGGTCAGCCCGGCGGCTTCCTGTACTTCTTCGGCGCCTTGCTCAAATACGCGTCTTCGAGCACACCGGCGATCTCTTCCCATTCCGCGCCGCGGTCCAGCCGCAACCCGATCCAGCCGTGGTGCCCGACATAGGGCGGAACGAAATAGCGGTCCGGCGCCGACTCCGTCAGCACGGACTGCATGCCCGGCGGAGCGGAGCACCAGAGCGCGATTCGGCCGTCTCCATGGTGGTTGACCCGGTATTGCGCGAAACATTTTTTTCCGTCAATGAAAAAAGAGGGCGCCCCGTGGCTTTCGCGTTCGCTCGTGCCGGGCAGAGCGAGACAGAAAGACCGGATCCGGTGAAACAATTCTTTGTGCTCGGGCGACGTTTCAAACAACGTTTCCATATCCATGCCGATTTCCGCCTCCGCCAAAGCGCGTATTCTCAAACTTGCATTTCTAATCTTTAAATTTTTCGCACACCTCCTTTTCACGGGGGCGTCCGCCGCCGCGGATGTCCCGGTACAGCGCCCGGACATGGGCGGCGAGCCGCGCATCGCTCTCGGGACTGTAGTTCCGCATCGTGTCGGCGGCCAGACGGAGCAGACGGCTGACTTTTTCCAGATGCTCGATCTTCCTGCGAATCTCGTTGTCCTTCGCTTCCAGGAACGCGGCCGCTTCCGCGAGATACTCGGGATCGACGCGCTCCATCTTGCGGAAACCGATCTTCCCCTTGATCTCCTCGAGCGTAAAGCCCGCGTACTGCATGATCTGGATGTTCATCAGATCGATCAGGTCGTCCGGTGAATACATGCGGTACCGGTTGCCTTCCCGGACCGGCTTCACCAGCCCGATCTTGTCGTAATACCGCAGCGTGTCCTTGGACATCCCGAGCATCCGGGCCACTTCCTGAATCGAATAGCGCTTGTTCATGCGTCCAGCATAACATTGGAGTAAACTCCAATGTCAAGGGGCATGATTCCGGAAGCAAGTCGATGTGTTCAAATGGATGGGCTGGATCTTCGCCGCCGGCATCGTCGTGCAGGTGTTTCTGGCGGGGCTTGCCCTGTTCGACGACCCGGCAAGATGGAAGGATCACGCCAGCCTGCCGCGGTTTTTCGCTTTCCTGCCGCTCCTGATGTTCATCCTGGCGTTCGCCGCCAGGCTGCCGGCGGAATTTCGCGGCAAAAGCCTGCGGATGTTCATCATGGTGATTCTCATGTTCCTGACCGCCATCGTCTCGCCGAACATCAGCGGCAAACTGGCGGCCCTGCATCCGATCATCTCCCTGGAAATGTTCCGCATCGCCGTCCTCACCGCGCACAAGGCGTCCACGCAGGCGAAACTCCGGCAGGCGGAAATTTCGTCCGCGGCGTGAAATGCCCGGGCGCGCATTTCGCAACAACCACTGCGCCCCGCATGTCAACATGGACATCGGGGCGCGTTCACATCGTCGCCGTTCGCGTCGGCTCTGTCGTCCGGTGACGCCCGCCACGCTTCCAGCCGCGGGTCCGCCAGAATCTCGCCGATGCAGCCTTCGGATCCGCCGACGTAGGTCCACATCATGTCGACCTCCGTCGCCACGCACCATGCGCGGTCCTCCGGCCACCAGATGCTGGCGTGCTGCGGAGACAGCGGCGACAGGCGCTCCAGCGCCGCGCGTATATCTCCTTTCATCAGGCAATACCCTCTGTCCCATAACCGGAAATGCGCCGTCCGCCCTCGCAGGGTTGCCAGTTCGGGCAATCCCCAGCCGTCCCACACCGCGAAAAAGCACCTCGCGGGCGTCCGCGTATGGCGTTCAAGCAGACCAACCAGCGCTTCCAGCATCCATGCCGGCATCCGCCCCATATCCGGCGACACCAGACCGCGCAGCTGGCCGCCGGCGTCGCCCGCCCGGGAAATGGCGTGCCACTGCATCCGGGCGTGCGGACGGGTTCCGGCACGCGCCGCCGTCTCGGCCCAGGTGATGTCCCGCCCCTCGCCGGCAAGATACGCCGGGTGGAACAGGCGGGCATAGGCGGCGAACCCGCGCGGAATGACGGCCGCCGCGCAATTCGCGTTGCCGCCGCGTCCCCACGGTTTCTCCAGAGCCGATGCGAGCCACAGCGCCGGTTCCGCGTCGCTCACGGGCACAAGCCGTTTCCGCTCCGTCATCGCCGCCTCCCGCCTTTCACCCCGTTTCAAGATGAAAATATTTTTCTCGGTGCATGTTCGAATATCCTCCCCGGCGCGCACGGCAATTTTCCGTCACCTGCCATGGCCCAATCGTTCGCCGAGTTTGGACAGATGCGAAGGGATGTGTAATTGCCGGGCGAGAACGTGCGGATGAAATGCGTTTTGCGCAAGACGATCCGCAACCGTAACGCAAAACGGCATCACGCGCGGATGATGCCGTTCGGAATGCGTAAGTCCCTGCCCGGTCTTGCCGTCTCAGGACGAGAAAATATTCCCGATGAACTCCGCGACTTCCTTCCACGCCTCGTTGGCTTCTTCCAGCGCCGGGAACAGCATCTGAAACACATGGAACATGCCGTCATAGGTCGTCTGCGTGACGTCCACGCCGGCTTCCTTCGCTTTCTCCGCCACCCTCAGCGTGTCGTTCAGCAGCGCCTCGTCCCCGCCGACCTGCATGAGCATCGGCGGAAAACCGTCATACTCGCCGTAAACGGGCGAAATGTACGGATGGTCCGCGCGCTCATCGCCCACATAGGGAGGCGCCCAGCGCCTGTAGTCCAGATTCGTCCACGCCGACATCGTGATCAGCGCCGCCGGCAGCGGCATGTCGTGATCCCGGAGATACAGCGCGGTTGCGAGCGTCAAGCCGCCGCCCGCGGAATCGCCCGCCACAATGATGTCCTCCGGCTCATAGCCCTGCTCCAGCAGCCAGTCGTAGGCAAGCAGCGCGTCTTCCAGCGCCGCGGGGTACGGATGCTCCGGCGCGACCCGGTAGTCGACCGTGAGGACGCCCGCGCCGCTGATCTCGGCGTATTTCACCGCCGCGCGCCGGTAGGTCGCGCCGTTCACCGCCAGCGAGCGGTTGTACGCTCCGCCGTGCAGCTGCAGCACCGCCTTGTCCGGCTTGTCGCCCCTGGCCTGCACCCATTCCATCGTGATGCCGTTCACTTCGAAGACTTCGTGCGCGTACCCGTCCGGCATCGTCCAATCCGCGTTGAGCTGCCTCAGCAGTTCGACGTTGTCATTTTGTCCGATATTCGCCATGTTGCGCGGAAGGATCCGCGCCTCCTTCTTCGGGATCTGGTCCCAGATCCCGGCGCCAATCGCCCCCAAGATGATGAGAGCAAGAAGCCATTTCATTGCTTTTCGGCCCATCGGGCCGCCTCCCCCCCTGTCGTTTCCCGCAACTCGCCATGCGTTATCGCTTGCGGATTGACATTATTTAGACGACTCCCGGAGCGTTGCGGTTCATGATGCCGATCCGACGCCGGCCTCAAGAACTGCATGCGGTCCGCAACTTGTCCGGTCATCATCGTGATCATTTGCCGAAGGCGATCGATCCGGGAACGGGTGATGCCATGGCGGCTTTCGCCTGGCGGCCTGTTTTAGTCGCATCGCAGCACAATCTTCCCGACGGCGGCCGCGCCGCCCAAATATTCGTGTGCGCGGCCGGCCTCCCGCAGCGGGAACGCAGCGGCCACGATCGGCCTGATCCGGCCTTCGGCGAGCAGTTTCAGCAGCGCCGTCAAATCTTCCCTGTACCAGGCCGGCTCGTTCCGCTTCAGCGTCGTCAGGCTGTAAATATGCGCGTCCTGGCCGCCGGGCGTTTTCCCCGTCTCGGACAAGGCGCGCCAATCCTCCAACAGCGATTGCCTGTGACCGTCGGAATCGACGTCGGAGAGGATGGAAGTGAAGCCGTAACCGACGAATACGCCGTCCTTCCGCAGCGTGCGGAACGACCGCCGCCAGTTCTCCCCGCCGATCGGATCGAACACGGCGTGCACCCCTTCCGGCTCTTCGCTCAGGACACGGGCCGCGAAATCTTCGGTCCGGTAATCGATCGCGACGGCGCCGAACCGTTCAAGGATATGGCGCTTCGCGGCGGAAGCCGTCCCGTACATGCGCAGGCCGGCCAGCTTGCCGAGCTCCAGCAGCGCAGTTCCGACCCCGCCCGCGGCGCCGTGGATCAGGATGGACTGGCCGGGGCGCACCCTGGCGAACCGGTGCAACATCTGCCAGGCGGTGACGTAGTTGAGCGCGAGCGATACCGCCTCGTCCGGGTTGACGCCTTCCGGCAAATCGACAAGTTCATCCCCGGGCAGGCAGATGTACCGGGTGTAGCCGCCGATGCCGTCCGTCAAGGCGACGACTTTCCGCCCGATCCACGCATCGGGCGCTCCCTCGCCGACAGCGTCGACTTCGCCGACGATGTCATAGCCCGGCGTAAAGGGCGGCTCCGGCGTCCCGGGATATACGCCTTCCCTTCGCATGGCATCTGCCAGGGCGACACCCGCCCGGAACACCCGGATTCTCGCTTCCCCCGCGGCCGGCTTCGGCATCGGCTCCTCCGCCAATCGCAGAACGCCGGGACCGCCGTATCGGCTGACAACAATGCGGTGATTGTGCATGACAAACATCCTCCCATGCCTTGACCTTGCGGGACAAGCGCCGCTGCCGGGCAAGCGCGGCCGGAATGAAGGCCCACAAGCGACTGAAAGTAATTGAACCATTATAGTTACATTTGGCGGAAATTGTCAATCGGACCGGGAACGGGAGGTTTTGCAACATTCAGCTCGAACCTTACGCCCCGCTTCGCTATGATGGAGACGGATTTGATCAGGATCGGAGGTCCGGCGCTCCATGATGAAGATCGGGGAATTTTCGAAGATTTTCGGCTTGCCGGTCAAAACCCTGCGCTTCTACGACAAGGCCGGCCTGCTTCCGCCCGCCTACATCGACGGGCAAACCGGTTACAGGTATTACACCGGCGACCAGCTCCTCACCGTCAAGCGGATTCTCGCCTACAAAGAGCAGGGGTTCACGCTGGACCAGATCCGGATGCGGCTGGACGACATTTCGCGGCACGAGGCGCTGGATCGGCCGAAGCGCAAGCAGGCGGAGCTTGTCCGGACCATGGAGAACGCCCGGAAACAGCGCGAGGAAGTGAGCGGCAGCATCCGGCGCATGGAAGCGGACATGCAGCGGTCCGGGCACGGCGAAATCCGCGTACGCCGGGTGAAACCGCAGCTTGTCGCCTCGATCCGCGACTTCATCTCCGCCGATGGAAAAGACAACCGAAGCCGACTTCGACCGGCTGTTCGCGGTCAATGTGAAAGCGCCGTTCTTCCTCGTCAAGCGGACGCTGCCGATGCTGCGTGATTTCGGCCGGATCATCAACATTTCGTCCGGGGTGACGCGGATCGCGTTTCCCCATCTGATGGCCTGCAACCTGACGAAAGGTGCGGTGAACACGTTCACGCTCCATCTGGCGGCGCTGCTGGGGCCGCGGCAAATTACGGTCAACGCGGTCATGCCCGGCATCGTGGACACGGACGCAACGCCTCGTGGCTCCATACGCCGGAAGGGCAGAAGCTCGCCTCCGGCATGTCCGCGTTCGGCCGGGCCGGGGAGCCGGCCGACATCGCGGATATCATCGCCTTCCTCGCGTCGCCGGACGGACGATGGATCACCGGGCAATGCCTCGACGCGTCGGGCGGCTCGCATCTGTAATCCAAAAATTTAACGGCATCACATCGACGTGATGCCGTTTTTCGTCAGCCGCCGTCCGCCGTCAGGCCGCGCGCCCCTTCGGTCAGCACGGCCAGCACGCGGTCGGTCATTTCGTCCACGCCGGCCGCGACCCGGCCTTTGCTCCATTCGACCGCGGCCCCGAAGATCGCCCAGCTCATCATGAGCGCAAAGGTGTCGGCGGGGACGCCTCCCGGCCGATCCGCACCGATCCGCTCCAGCCACTCCGTCAGCAAGCCGGCAAGCTCGCCGCGGATCGACCGCTCGAACAGCGGATCGACCGTGTCGACCGGATGGCATCGGCCGTACAGCGATCGCACATGCTCCAGCACCGTGCGGACGAGCAGGCGCAGATGCTCCGGTCGGAATCCCGCGTCCGCCGGAAGCCGCTCTTTCAGCCGAAAGCGGAACTTGTCCCGGATGGTCTGCTCGAGCAGCGCGAATTTGTCGGGAAAATGGGCGTAGAACGTCCCTCTGTGCACATCCGCCCGGTCGGTGATGTCCTTGACCGTCATCGCGGTGAACCCTTTTTCCCGCATCAGCTCCAGGAACGACCGCTTGAGCAGTTCCCGCGACCTTCTGCTCCTGCGGTCTTCTTGTCCGTCCGTTGAAGTCAACATGCGCCGCCTCCCTGGACCCTTCCCGGCACGCAGACCGACAATTCCGCCCGTTTGTCGGATATCCGACGAGCGGCTCCCATTGTCCGTTGTTTCGTCCTTCTCGGGTTTCTACAATTTTAATGAATGCCGCGCATGGATTCAATACATGGAAGGAGAGATGGCAGACCGTGCAAGTGCCCGGGAAGATGAAAGCAATCCGATACTCCGCCTTCGGCGGGCCGGAAGTGCTCCGGCTGGAAGACGTCCCGGTGCCGGTACCCGGCGAAGGCGAGGTGCTCGTTCGCGTCCACGCCGCCGGCGTCAATCCGGGCGACTGGCAGATCCGCTCCGGACTTGCCGGCGACCGTTTCGGGCTCCCCTATATTCCCGGCTGGGACGTGGCCGGAGTCGTCGCAGCGGTCGGCGAGGCGGCCGGCTTTCGCCCGGGCGACGCGGTGTACGGCATGGCGGCGAACAGCGGCGGCTGCGCGGAGTACGCCATCGTGCCCGCCGGACAACTCGCGCGCAAGCCGTCTTCCGCTTCGTTCGCCGAAGCGGCGGCGCTGCCCCAGTCCGGCATTACCGCCAGGCATGCGCTGTTCGAACAGGGGGGATTGAAGGCCGGACAGACGGTGCTGATCAACGGCGCCGCCGGCGGCGTCGGCCATCTCGCGGTGCAGCTCGCCCGGTGGAAAGGGGCGTGCGTCATCGGGACGGCTTCCGCCCGCAACGAAGCGTATTTGCGGAGTCTGGGCGTCCATGCCTTCGTGGACTATTCGGCCGGATTGCCGGAGGAGCTCGTCCGGAGCGCGGATCTCGTCCTCGACACGGCCGCCGGCGGCAACCGGGACTGGCTCATCGACGCGCTGAAGCCGGGCGGCCGGCTCGTGCCGATCGCGTTCGGCACCCATTCCGCCGACAAGGCGGCGGAGGCGGGGGTTGACGTGCAGGATGTGCGGTTCGCGCCCGTCACCTCCGCCGTTCTGGACGAGCTGGCCCGGCTGTTCGACGAAGGCCGGCTGCGCGTGACGATCGATTCGGAGTTTCCGCTTGCGGAGACGGCGAAAGCGCACGAGCGGAGCGAAAGCCGGCGTGCGCGCGGCAAGATCGTGATCCGCGTGCTTTCCGAATAACCGGCGGCTGCAATCGGGCGGCGGCTGGTGTCGAAACCGGTCGCGGCCGGACACGAAGTGGTCGGCATGACGAGCCGCACGGAGAATATACCGCGGATCGAGGCCGCCGGAGCGCGCGCGGTGGCGGTGGGCATCTTCGACCGCGACGGCGTGATGCGCGCTGGGCGAAGCCCGGCCCGAAGTCGTGATCCATCAGCTCACGACGCTGAAGGATTGGATTTCCCCCGGGTCACCCTTTCACGGCGCCGGCCGCGATGCCTTTGACGATATGCTTTTGCATGAGAAGGAAGAAGATGAAAATCGGGATCAGCGTGATCACCGTCAGCGTCATGAACATCGGCCACTGCACGGTAAATTCGCCTTTGGCCTGGTAGATTTCCAGGACGAGCGTCGCTTTCGAAGCCGAGTTCAAAAACAGCATCGGCGCCAAAAAGTCGTTCCAGATCCACATCGTCTCGAAAATGACGCTCGTGATCGTGATCGGTTTCAAAAGCGGCAGGATGATGCGCCAAAAAATGCCCCGGACGCTGCAGCCGTCCATGACGGCGGCCTCGGACAACTCCCGCGGGATCGTCTTCATATAGCCCGTCATCAGGAAGAAAACAAACACCGAGCCGCTCGTATACAGCAGGATCAAACCGTAATGCTTGTCAATCAAATGCAGATCGCTCATCAGCTGAAACAGCGGAATGAGCGTCGCCTGAAAAGGAATCATGAACCCCGCCAGCAAATAAAGCATCGCAAGCCGAGTGAACCGATTCGCATTGAACACGACGGGATAGGCTCCCATGGCGCCAATCAGCACGATCAGCACGACGGAAAAAAAGGTGACGGTCAGCGTATTCCCGAAACTCCTGAGCACCGACGTTTCCTCGAACACTTGAACATAATTCGCAAAAATCCATTTGGAAGGGAGGCCGATCGGATTTTTGGCCGTATCCTGCATCGTTTTGAACGTATTGATGATGATCAGGTAAAACGGGAAAAACGCGACGATTCCGGCAGGGAGCATCAGGAGATCCAGAAGCCATCGTCTTTTGTTCGACTCCATCATTGCACGTTCTGCTCCCTTCGTTGCATCAGGGTGACCTGGAAAATTGCCACCGACAATACGATCAGGAAAAATACGATCGACATCGCCGAAGCCAGGCCGTATTGGGTTTCCGTGATGCCCCTGAGCACGATGACCTGGGTGATCGAATACGTTTCATAGCCCGGCCCGCCCTTGGTGAGCGCAAACGGGATTTCGAACACTTTGAACCCGCCCGTAAGCAGCAACATGACGCTGATCGTCATGGCGGGAGCGAGCAGCGGCAACGTGATGGAACGAAACTGCCGAAACCGGCTCGCGCCGTCGATCGCCGCCGCCTCGTAATATTCCCGGGGGATGGATTGAAGGAACGCCAAATACAGAATGGCATGCCAACCGGTGATCGCCCAGGTCGCCACCACGACCGTGGACAGCTTGGCGAGCAGCGGGTCCGCCAGCCAGGGCTGCGGCCCGACGCCAAACACCTCCCGCAGGATCGTGTTCATGACACCGGAATCGATCGGCGCCAGAATGAATCCCCAAATGTAGGCCAGAAGCAGCGCGCTCGGGATCGAAGGAAAAAAAAAGACGGCGCGAAGCAGATTTCGGGTCAGAAACTTCTGATCCAGGATGACGGCCAGCGGAATCGCCAGCACCGTCACCAAAAGCGCCTTGGCAAACGTAAAGAACAGCGTATACGAAATGGCGGAAAGAATGGCGTCGTCGGCGAAAATCCGCGCGTAGTTCTGCAAACCGACAAAATCGTAGACTTTCGAATACCCGTCGAAATTCGTAAAACTCAAAAAAAACGCCTTGATCAACGGATAGACTGTAAACAGGGAATAGACGGCCAGAATCGGCACCAGGAACACATAATACTGCAGTTGACGGACGAATCTGGTCATCTCCGGCCTCCTCACCGCTCGCTCTTTCAAGTCCGTCACGGCCCCGGAAGCAGCTCTTGCGCCGAATTTCCGGGTTGGAGTCCGGAAAGAGGGCGGCACGCGGTCCTATCCCCTCTTCCCGGGACCCCGCATTATCGGTTTTCCATTTGCTGCAGTTTCTTGTCCAACAAGGCGGTGGCTTCTTCCGGCGTAATTTTGTTCAGCGCCATATCCTGAATGGCGACCACGAACTGGTTGCGCAACGCTTCCTGATGACGCGCCCACGACACCATCGGCAGGTAGATCCGGCCGGCCATCAATCCGTCGTTGTAGGCCGGCAGATACGCCGGATGCACGTTGGGGGTGTAGCCGTGCGCCGTCACGATGCCGCCGGTACCCTCCTCGAATTTCTGCAGCCCTTCCGGCGAGCTGAGATATTCGAGGAACAGGAGCGCCTCTTCCTTGTGCTTCGTTTTGCTGTTGATGGCAAAGCCCACGCCGGGCGCCCCGTTATAGTACTTGTTGCCCGGTTCTTTCCCCGGAATCGGCATGATTTCAAACTCGATGTCCGGGTTCGTCGCCTCGATGGTGCTGATGTTCCACGGACCGCCGGGCACCATCGCGACGTTGCCGAGAGCGAATTCATTCATGACCTGCTCGCTCGTCATGCCGATCATGTCCGGCGACAGGATGCCGTTGTCGATCAGCCCTTCCTTCCACATTTGGAGCACTTCCGTCCAGCCCTCGGCGAACGTCGTTTCCCCTTTGAACAGCTTTTCATCATACGCGGGATCCTTCGTGAGCACGTTCGCCGCGAACATGGCGGAATGGATGATCGTAATGTCGTGCATCCGGTCGTAAAGCGGACGGATGCCGGCTTCCTTCAATTTCAGGCAGATCTCGATGAACTCTTCCCACGTTTCCGGCAAGCGTTCAATGCCCACGTCCCGGAAAATCTTCTTGTTGTAGAACAATCCTCCCGCCCATCCCGTTTGCGTAAAGGCGTACGTTCTGCCGTTCTTGCTCAGCATCGGTTTGTTGCTGTCCAGCATGACGGACATGAACGGCTGGTCGGTCAGATCCATCGCGTAGCCGCCGTCGATGATCTCGTTGCGGTTTTCCGCGGCGATGATGAAAATGTCGGGCGCCGTATCGGACAGGAGCATCGTCTGCAGCTTGGCGATATAGTCGGTCACGGGCGGGGCAAACGAAAAGTCGAACGAAATGTGCGGATATTTCGCCCTGAATCCGTCCAGGATGGGCTTCATTTCCTTTTCATTGTTCCAGGAAAGAATGCTGAGCGTGACCGGTTTGGGCGCTCCGGCATTTTGGGAAGCTTCGCCGCCCTGGGAAGCGCCGCCCGTTTCCCCGGTGCCGCGGTTGCTGCATGCCGAAAATACGAGGAGAACACAAAGGATGAACGCGAATGGCCACAACCATCGTTTTCTCATGCCGAACTTCCCCCTGTTTTTGATTTTGAAAGCACTTCCAAATGCTTCATAGTGAAGTATAAAGGGGGCCGCCGCGAAACGGAATGCAAATTGTTGCAGCCGGAGTTGTCAAATGTTGCGCTCCGCGTGTTCCGCGGGCGGGGACGTCCGGCTCTGGCGGTACGCTTTGGGCGTCATGCCGTAATACTTTTTGAACGCGCGGCTGAAGTGGCTCTCGTCCAGAAATCCGGTATGCTCCGCGATCCGGCTGTTCTTCCAGTCTGTCCCGGCGAGCAGTTCGGCGGCTTTTTCCATGCGCACCTTCATCACGTGGGTCCAATAGTTGACGCCGAACGCCTTCTTGAACGCCCGGCACAGCTGGTATTTGTCGATCCCGAACCGGTCCGCGACGGTTTGCAGGCTCAGATCTTCATGGTAACTGCCGTCGATATAAGCTTTGACCCGCCAAACCGTATCCTGAAGCCTGGAGCCGGTTTCGGCCGGTTCCCTCAAAACTTTGGCGCTTTCCGCGATGAGCTGCGGCAGGAGGGCGGCATCCCGGGCGATCGTGCTGATTCCGAACGCCGACGGAGCCGCGGAGGGCGCCGCCGCCTGCTGCCGCACGGCCTCGATGAACGCCCGCAAGTTCCCTTCCGACAATTCTTCCCGCCCGCCGACCAGCATCACGCTTTCCTTTCTGGTTTTGCTGCCAATCGCGCATCTGAACCAACCGGCTGCCTGCTCTTGCATCCAGCGGGAAACCGCACCCTCCGGAGAATGGTCCGTGTACGTCACCACGGCATACCGGTCGATGCCGAGCATTTCAAACCCCTTCCGGATCGCGGCCAGCGATTCGGCCTCCACCTCCCCGGAATAAATGATCCGGTCCAGTGCGCCGCCGATCATGCGCCTGGCCGCCGCTGCCGACTCCCGGACCAATTCCCCTATCGCGTTTCGGAGCTGTTCCGCGTCGACCGGCTTCAGCAGGTAATGGGACACCTGAAGATGGAGCGCATCCCTCGCATATTCAAATTGATCGTAAGCGCTCAGGATGATCGTTCTCGGCTGATGGCCGGACTGCCGGACGCGCCGCAGCGATTCGATGCCGTTCATGAGCGGCATGTGTATATCCAGAATCATGAGATCCGGACGAAACGAGGCGACCTTGGCGGCCGCTTCCTCGCCGTCAAAGGCATGCTGAACCTCCGTAAACCCCATCTCCTCCCAGTTCATGACTTTGTCCAGGTACCTGTGGAGCGAGATTTGATCATCCGCGATCAGCAATTTCATGCCCGTGACCTCCCCGATCTTCCCTTCGTTTCAAACCCTGGGCAGCACGATGTAGACGGACGTGAATTCGCCCGGTTTGCTTCTGATTTTCAATCCGTATTCCGGTCCGAACTTGAGCCGGATTCGCTGGTTGACGTTGTAAAGGCCGATGCGTTCCGGTTTATGGTCCCGGTTGTCCAGCCGTTTCCTCAATCGTTGGAGCTCAAGCTTCGACATGCCTTTGCCGTTGTCCCGGATGGCGATCAAGATCCCTTTCCGGACCGCCGCGACGCCGATGGTCACTTTGGCGGCATGCGGGTTTTCGCCGAAACCGTGACGAACGACGTTTTCGATGACCGGCTGCAGAATCAGCTTGATCGTCCTGTGCTTCAATACCGACTCGTCCGGGATGCGGTATTCGATGTCGATGCGGTTGTCAAATTTTTTGTTGAGGATATACAGGTAATCCTTGACGTTCCGGATTTCCTGTTCCAGCTCCACCATCTCTTCCGACTGCTTCATGGAGTATCGCAGCAAACTGCTCAAGGACAACACCAGCTGATTGGATTCCTCCGCGCTGCCGCACACGATTTCGGTCTGCAACAGTTGCAGGGTGTTGAACAGAAAATGCGGATTGATCTGCGATTGCAGCGTTTTCAATTCAACGTCCCTCAGCGCAAGTTCCGACTGGTAGTTCTGTTTGACGAGCGTTTCGATCCGGTGCACCAACTCCTTGAACTTGTTGCCGATCAGGTTCAGCTCGCGGTATTTGTAATTGTTGGAAATGACATATATGCCGTGTTCCCCGATTTTGTCCAGCGTGGAGAGCAACCGCCCGAACGGCCGCGAAATCCGCACGGTAATCAGAATCGAAATCAGCAAATTGAGCAACAGGCAAAGATGGATGAATCCGAACAGGTTGGATTTCAGCGGATCCGCCTGCGACCGGATCACGGACATCGGGACCGTGGTCACCATTTTCCACCCCTGGACGGTGGTCGGGTGGAAGGTCACCAACGTTTCCTCGCCGTCGATCTCCGCGATGAAGCTTCCGGAATCGCCGGCATCCATCTTCTCCATGCCGGGGAAGTCGAGCCGGGTGCCGATGGAGGCCGCATCCCGGTGAACGATGATCGTTCGCCGGTGATCGATCATGAATACGTTCTGCTGGTTCTGGTTGGTGGTCAGCTCGAACATGCCGCGGATCTTGTTCAGGTCCAGATTGGCGATGACCGCCCCGATCGGCTCTTGCGTGTAATCCTTGACCGGCAGGGCGATGGAAAGCGTCGGGCGGTTGTATTTCGAGATCATGTTTTCCGTGTAATAGTCTTGCAGATGGAGTCCGAGCGGGATAAAGCCCCGGCTCGGCGTTTCCGACACCGCCTGCCGAAACCACGCCTGCTCGGTGAACGGATAGTTCCAACGGAGCGTCTGTCTGCCGTCCAGGTTGTTTACGTATCCGTTTTCACCCAGAATCAAAATGTCGCTGATCAAGGACTGCAGGGAAGTCACGCCAAACGCGACATCCGCGATGTTCCGCTCATGCTGGATGCGATCTTCGACATCCATCGGTCCGCTTGGGCTCATCAGGCTTTTCACGGAAAAATGGCCAGCCAGAATCACAAGCGGACGGGTCGCCTCTTCGAGATGAAAGCTGAGGCCCCGCGCCGCTTGTTCCATGATTTTGTAGCTGGATTGCGTGATTTCCCGGGTCAGGCTTGTCGTCGAATCGCGTACGGACAACCATCCGAGCAGCAGCAACAGCAAAATGTTCACGCACAAATAGGAGAACATCATCGTGCGGATGATCGAATTGCCTTTCAGGTAACGTCTGAAAACCTCCGCGATCCTGAACATGGCGCCGCTCCCGTATGCCTGGAAATTGTTTTAAATTATAAAACAACGTTCGAAAATATAGAGCTTATTCACCATTTTTGTCAGTGAACAGCGTCATCGTCAAGACCTTTGGTCGTTTGCCGGCGCGGCGCCTCCGCGACTTCCGGGCACCAGACGGTGTCGCCCGCGATGTAGAGGACGGGCCGTGCCTTCCCCCGGTCCGCGTCAGGCGGATGCCGTTCCACGCTTCGCCCTCCCTGACGGCGCGGACGTTCCGGAATCCCTTTTCGGCCAGTTTCGCTTCGTCTTCCGGCTGGCAAAACAGCGGCAGCTCTTTGGGCAGCGCGGGCGCATGGAAAAAACATCATAAATTTCAGCCAAGTTCCCAACAAAAAAGGATTGCCGCGCAAACGGCAATCCCCTTTTTCCGTTTTGGGCCGGCGCGTCACTCGGTGGCGGTGGGCCCACGCCGCACCTGTTTCGTCCTCGCCAACCCACGATTTGCCCCGAGCAACATGAGCGCCAAAAGCGACCACAATCCCCCGAAGTGCCCGAGCACGGCAACGGAGCCGTATTGGAGGACGAGCCCGCCGAGGAACGCGACGAACGCGCTTCCCAGATAAATGGCGGAGGCGTTCAGGGACAGGACGATCCCCGCCGAAGGCCCCGACATGCCGATCAAACGGTGCTGCTGGGCGGGGTTGAACGCGTAGCTGCTGACGCCGTACAAGGCGCCAAGCACCAGGGCGACATTCAATCTTCCCGCGAAGCCGGACGCCTCATACAGCACCGACATCGCCGCCAGGGAGACGGCCAGTGCGGTGAGCGCCAGGGCGATCGTCCTTGCCGGGCCGATTTTGTCCGCCTCCAAACCGCCCAGGATGACGCCGACAAACCCGGCGATACCGCCGATCAGGAGCACCAGGCTGATCATGTTCCACGTCGCGCCGAACCCGAAGTACAATTCCGCGATATACGTATAGACCGAAAAAAGGGCAATCCCCCACATCAGCGTCGTGAGCAAGGCGGACAGAATCGCGGGGCGTTTCAGATACGACAACCGTTCTTTTAGCGGAATGGCGCCGGGAGAAGGAACGGCCGGGAACAGCCGGCGAATGAGCGCCGCCGTCAGGAGCGACCCGCCCGCCACGATCCAGAATGGCAGGCTCCAGTGGTAGCCAAAGGAGAGATATGTCCCGAACGGAACGCCCAGAATGAGGGCGACGGTCTGACCGCCGATGACCATCGACAAGGCGCGTCCGCGCTTCTCGGGCGAAACCAGGGCAGACGCCGCCGCGGAAGCCACAGGCGAAAACAGGCCCGCCGCCGCGGCCGCGATGATCCGCCCCGCGAGCATCATCCCTTAGGAGACCGCCAAACCGCAAATGGCGTTTCCCACGGCGAAGGCGACGAGGGACCACGCCAGCAGCTTCCTCCTTTCCGCGCGTCCCGTGATCGTCATCAGCACGGGCGAGCCGATGGCATACCCCAGCTAAAACGCGGTGACCAATTGCCCGGCGACGGATACGGAAACCCGAAAGTCTTCGGCGATGGCGGGAAGCAGGCCCGCGATCATGAACGTTTCCGTCCCCATGACGAACATGCCCAGAGCCAGCAGCAAAATGCGAACATTCATGTTCAAGCGCTCCTTTCAATTTTTTATTCAAAGTAACTGAAACGGTTACATTGGGTGGCAACGAAATGCGTTGAAGCCATGACGACTTCATCCAATCACGCCGTCCACCCCACGGCGCCTCAATGAAACTAAATCAGTTACATTGATGGCACAAAAAAATCCTGTTGGCGCTTCACGCATCGGCGCCGGCCGGGGAGACGGTTTCCCGCAGCACATCGGCGACCGTCACCCGGGCCAGCTGCCGCTTCATGGCGGCTTCCGAATCCTCGTAAACGTGCTTCAGCGCGGCCTGGATCCCGCTGCCGATCGGACAGCGCGGATTGGGCTGGCTGTGATGAAGTTCAAAAAGCGGCGTTTGCACCACCGCCTGATACACGTCCAGCAGGGTGATGTCGCGGGGATCTTTGGCCAGCCGCCAGCCCGCGCCCGTTCCGCCGTGCTGTACGGTCACGAGTCCGGCCTTGCGCAGCGTGCCCAGAATGCGGCGGATAAAGACGGGGCTCGTATTGACGCTGTGGGCGATGCGCTCCGAAGGCACGAACTGTCCGCTGCCTTCCGTGACCCAGCCCAGGAGCGTCAAAATGTGCAACGCCACGGTATACCGGCTGACGATCGCCACCCAACACACCCCCTCGATATAACCAATTTAGTTACATTGGTTTGGCGTGTCAAGGTTCTCGTTTGAAAAAATCGTTCATGATTCCCCTTCGCGACGTGCGGGCGATGCGCGTTTTTTGATAAGTCTGTCGAAAGATCGGGTGCCGTCATTTCCTTTGTTTGAAATATTGGTCGACCAGGAACCGCATCAGCTCGCCCGGCTGCTCCCTGATGAACACGGGTTTGTCTCCGAACACCATCGCGTACGGCGCTTCCTCCGTGTACGGCTCCCACCGGGGAAGAGGATCGCCGGTCGAATCCAGGCCGTTCGGATCGCCGCCCCGGATGAAATTCGCCCAATAATTGCACATCTGGCGCGCCAGATCGTAATGTTTGCCGACGAACGGCCGCCAGCATTTGGCCAGCGTCTCGAAGAAAAACCAGAGGTCGACCGAATGGAAGGTGCCGGGGTTGTCCCAGCCCGGAATTTCCGCGTCAAAGACGTAATAGTACAACGGTGTGCCCGCGCCGGTCTCGGCATTGGCCCGGGACGCGATGCGGATCGCGTATTCGATGGGACTCACCGAGGCCGCCTTGCGCGCCTGCTCCAGATCGCCCGTCTCGGCCCGGCACAACGCGAGAAACTTGTCCGCGTCTTCGCCGAACATGTCGGCGGCCATCCGGCGCAGCTCCTCCATCGAACCGGCTTCCGGCGAAACGATGAACTCGTCGCTCGTATTTCCCCAAAGAATCGGCACGTTCCAGCGCTCGTTCGCCAGAAAACGTTCGAACGGATGGCCGACGCAGAACTTGCCGTCGATGACCGTTCCCCAGAACCGTTTGTACTCCACCATCTTGTCCCGGATATACACCGCGTCCAGTCTGCGCGCTTCTTCCAGGGAGGACACGCCGAGATATTCGAAGAACTTGACGCCTTCCCGCTCGGCTTCCGCGAGCGTCTCCCGGACGCCGGGCCCTCGTTGGCCCGGATACACCGGCGCAAAGACGCCGCTCATGATGATCGCCCGCCGGAACAGACCTTCGGTCTGCGGCGAGGTGAGCTGGGCAAGGACGCTGCCGCCGCCGGCGGACTGGCCGCCGATCGTGATGTTGTCCGGATCGCCGCCGAAGGCCGCGATGTTGCGCTTCACCCACCGGAGGGCAAACTGCTGGTCGAGATGGCCGAAGTTGGCGGGCGCGTCCGGGGATTCCGCCGTGATCTCCGGATGGCACAGGAACCCGAACACGTTCAGCCGGTAGTTGATCGTGACGACGACGATGCCCCTGCGGGCGATGCGCTCGCCGTCGAACTCCATCTCGGACGCGTGTCCGACCTGGAGCCCGCCGCCGAAAAACCAGACGAACACCGGAAGCTTCTCGTTCGGGCTTTTCGCCGGCGTCCAGATGTTCAGGTAGAGGCAATCCTCGCTCATCGCGATGTCCGGATCGACAGCCCATTCCCGCGTGTAAATGTTCTTGATGTCGATTTCCTGCCGAACCTGCAGGGGAATGGGCGAAAACTCATACGCCTTGAGCACGCCTTCCCAATTCTTCGCGGGCTGCGGCGGCCGCCAACGGTTCTCGCCCACGGGCGGGGCGGCATACGGAATCCCCTTGAAACTGGTAATGCGGGGATCCGCCGCCGGGAGCCCCTGAACGATGCCGTTTTCCACACGCGCAACTCGGAGACTGACCATCCCTTTGTTCTCTCCTCTCCACACGCTTGATCTTTGAGATCGGAAAGCCGGAAACCGACGGTTTGGCCTTCCTTATTGCTTTTTTCGATGCAAGCGTTATGATTCCCTCTTTTTCCCACCGATGGATAAGCTCTCCGCCAACCCGGCATAGACGCGATTCCGTCTCGCCCTTTCTTCCGGGCTAAGCCTCTGGGCATCCGCGATCTCGTAGACGCCGAACGTGTCATAAAGCCGCAGGATCGGCTCGGCCTGGACGAACGTGCACCAGGGCAGCCAATGGTAGTGGCTCTCCAGCGTCTGGCTCGTGAAATTGCCGCTTTCATGTCCGATGCCGGGCATGGCGTAGCCGATGCTTCCGTCGACGTCCGTGGACTGCCGGGTGTTCTTGTGCAGGAACTCGGCGAAATCCAGATAATGCTCGTCGCCGGTCAGAAGAAAAAGCCGGTAATACGTGTAAGAGCACGCGGCCATGTAGACGTCGGCTCCGCCGCCGATGGTGATGATGCTTTGCCCGCTGATGCGGTATTTGTTGAACGGATGCTTCGGCCACGGCGTCCGGACCGGGAACGACCAGGCGTACGTCCATGTTTCGGTGTAGTCGGCGGCGCCGGCAGCCGCCTCCAGCCACTTGCCGTCGCCGGTCAGGTCGTACAGCGCGAGGAATCCGAACAGCGCGTAGATCCCGGCTTCCTTGTCCTGGATGTCCAGATTATCACAGGTGCCGCCCCGGTATTCCAGGTTCCGGTAGTTGTGTTCGTACGCCCATTCCCCGGCCTTGAGCGCAGCGTTCCTGTATGGCTCCTCGCCGGTCGCGAGGTGGAACTGCACCAGGAATCGAATGACGCTGGGCGTATTGGCCTTCGAGTCCATCCGGACGGAGCCGTCGGTATTGTAAGCACGGAAGTAGCTGCCGTCCTCGTTCTGAACCCTCACCAGCCAATCGGCCGTCTTCCGGCAAAACTCCAGCCAATCCCGCCGCTCCTCGCCTTTTCCGCGCATATATCGATACGCATCCAGTATGGCTTCGACCCCGTCGGCCAGCATCCGCAGGTAATGCGGGTACGGCTCGAACCCCCGGATGTTGGGGTTGTAGCACATATGCGGCAGGCCGGATTCGGTCATGGCCGTCCTCACCCAGAAATCGATGATCCCTTCGCCTTTCTCCCGGGTTACCGGATCGTTCGTCATGTCGCCGTAACGCAGCAGCAGATAGCCGATTCCCGGTTGCTGCCCGACAAATCCGAATTGAAACGACACCGTCGAGATGTCCATATGGGGCAGCTGGGCGGCGAAGGGAAGGCCGTATGCATCACCGTACTTCCGGGTGTAACGGGCCAACACGTTCATGCAGTTGTGAAAATGGCGCTCGTTGTCCACCTCGAACAGGCTGTCGCGCAGACGGCTGTACACGATCCGCCAGTTGTCCCGCATCATCCGCTGAAAGCTGTCATAGCGGCCGAACTGGACGCCGACGGCGTAACGTTGTTCAAAACCGGCAGCCACCGGATGGTTGATGCGCCGGAACGATTTCGTCTTTCCGCGGTAATCGAGCCCGAGGAACCGGTTCCGGGCGGGAAGCTCCCCGTCGCAGCCGGGGTACACGTAATCAATCGACAGACCGTCGACCTTTGTCCCGATCGGCTTGCGGACGGGGAAGCCGTAATACATGTAGTTCAAGGTCCGGCTTTCGGGCTTGCTCATCCCGATGGCGCCGGTCGTGCATTTCGGATCCGTATGGTTCTCCGCCCTGAGAATGTCCGTGGACGGCATCGTCACATCGGCCGCCCAGCGGGACAGCGCCACCGTCTCGCCCGACGCGATGTGCTGCAAGGCAAACACCGGCAATGCGTAACAGGTCTCCATCCGCCAGAAATACTCGCAGTCGAGATCTTTGCCGATGGCGGTGTCGGGCGCGAACTCGTTCTGCTTGTACCAGACGCCCGGCGCGAAGCAGTAATAATCGCGGGGATTGTCCGATTCCGCAGCAACGAACGAAATCTTGGTGGAGAACCCGAGGTCGTCCGCTGCCTTCAAAACCTTCACAATGCGGCTCACCTTGAACCCGGCACCGGCCGATTCGTAAATATCCGTGAACGAGAACGCCGAACCGGAGGGAACAGTGAGCACGCCGGAAGCGACCATCCGTCCGTCGTCGGCGGCGACGTCGTCATACGGCTTGTCGTAAAATTCATTGACAGCGAAGGCGGTCTTCACCGTCACGAACATCGGCCGCCTGTTATAATAAAGCAGCTTTCCGTCCCGGCGCACTTCGACGCCGCCGTCCCTGAACAAGAGCGCATAATCACCGTTGGCCAGCCGCACGGCCTCCCCTCCTCCCCGTCGGATTCATTCCTTTTCGAACAAGGGTACCCTGGACGATTTCGCGCCGGCGCTCACGCCTTGATCGCGCCGATGAGCATCCCCTTGACGAAATGCCGTTGCAGCAGGGGGAACACGCACATGATCGGCAGCATCGAGACGATGACGGACGCCATCTTCATTCCTTCCGTAAATTGTTGAGCCTGTACATTCGAGGCGTTGAGCTGCTGGCTGATCTGCGAGTCGATGACGATCGAGCGAATCGCAAGCTGCAGGACCACCAGATCGCTCTTCCGGATGAAAATCATCGCGTTGAACCATTCGTTCCACCGGTCAACCGCGTAGAACAGCGTCATGGTCGCCATGATCGGCATGGACAACGGCAGGATGATCCTGTACAGAATCGTCCATTCTCCCGCGCCATCCAGCTTCGCCGATTCCGAAAGCGCCAGCGGCAGGTTTTGGAAATAATTCATCATGATGATCAGGTAGAACGCGTTGATCCCGTAGACCAGCACGATGGACCAGAGCGTGTTGGTCAAATGAAGCTGCTTCATCAGCAGATACATCGGAACGATGCCGCCGTTGAACAACATGGTCACGACGACGAAGAAGATGAAAAACCGCTTGAAGGGAAAATCGGGCCTGCTCAGTCCGTAAGCCATGCTGGTTGTAAGAAACAGGTTGAGCGGTACGCCGATGGCCAGAAGCAGCGCGGTCGTCCGATATCCAATCCAGATCCGTCCGTCCGCGAACATCATCCTGTAGTTCTCCAGCGTAACTTCCGTCGGAAAAAGCAGAATGGACGATTTCAGATACACCTGCTGGGTTACGAACGAGACGGTCAGGACGTTGAAAAACGGGATGAGAATCAAAAGCGCAAATACGCCAAGGATGACAGCCAGGACGATATCCAGGGGTTCGATGCGGTCGTGCAAGGAACGCCTGCGCCGGACAACGGTCTTACGGATTCCGTTCGTTTTTGCCGCAGCCATGACCCAAAATCACATTCCTTTCGCGCGCGCCGCTCTGCGCCGTTTTCTTCGGATCGGTGGGAAAAGTCCGTCCGCGCCGAGCATCTTGCAGATGCGGTCGGCAAGCAGCAGTAGCACAAAATTGATGATGGACCGGAACAGACTGACGGCACTGGAGTACGAAAAATCCGCCGCGGACTGGAAAGTGACCCGGTAAATGTAAATGTCGAGAATTTCGCCCGCTTTGGTGGTTGCCGCATTGCTGAGGTTGAAGATCTGGTCGAAACCGGCGGTCATGAGGAGGCCCGCCTGCAGGATCAGCAAAACGACGATCGTGTTCAGGATGCTGGGCAGCGTAATATACCACATGGTCTGCAGCCTTGACGCACCGTCAAGCTTGGCGGACTCGTATTGTTCCGTGTCGATGCTCGAGATGGCGGCCAGATAAATGATCATCGTCCATCCTGCACTCTTCCAGATGTCCGTGATATAGAGCATCGGCACGAACAAGGACGTGCTTCCCAGGAAATTGACCGGATCGCCGCCGAGCAGACGGATGATGCCGTTGACCATGCCCTGCATATCGAGGAAATTGATCAATACGCTGGCCACGACGATCCAGGACAGAAAATGGGGAAACGTGAGAATCGTCTGCACCGATCTCTTGAACAGCTGCAGACGCAATTCGTTCAGCAGGAGGGCGAGAAGGATCGGAACCGGAAACTCGAACACCATCCGTCCCAGGTTGATCCAAAGCGTTCGCCAGACCGATTCCATGAAAGCCGGGTCCCGGAAGACATACTTGAAATTTTCGAAACCGACCCACGGGCTGCCAAAGATGCCGAGACTGGCCTTGTACGTCTTGAACGCCAGGGAGAGCCCGTACATCGGAATGTAGGCGAAAATGACAAACCAGATGACACCGGGCAAAAGCAGCAAATAAGTCTCCTTCGACCGGATGATCCGGCGGATCAAAGCGTTGTTGTCCATGAGGCAACCCCTTAAGGGCAAGCGTCCGGGCAAATCGGCCGCGATTTGCCCGGAACCGCCTGATTTGCGGATTCGTCCGTTCACGGATCAATTGCCGAATTTCGCATTCAGTTCGTCGAGAACGGGCTGAATGATCGGCATTTTCGACTGGATCCACTTCCTCCAGTTTTCTTCGATGTCGCCCGGCTGGGTGACGAGGTTTGCGTATTCGGTGTAGTAATCCATTTCCGCCCTTCTCTTGCTCGGCGAGTCGTAGGTAAAGAAATCCCAGTCGATCTTTGCGAACGTATCCGGCGTCGCGATTTCCGTTCTTTCCTTGTATACCTTCTTGGACAACTCCCTCAGCCGCTCGTCGGTGTTGGGGTTGTCAAATGCGAAGTCGTCGAACAGAATGATGCTTCCGAGCAGGTAGCCCCATGACGGATATTTGCCGTTGGTGCCGGCAAGCGGCCTGCCTTCCTTCTCTTCGTCAAAGAGCGAGATGACGTTGCCGTTTTCGTCGTACGTCCAGTCCACGTCTTTCAGGCCCATGTTCGTGATGATGTAGCCTTCCCTCGTGGCGTTGTAATCCAGAATGTCCATGTACCGTTCAAACACTTCATCCTTGATCTTCGGACTGAAGATGATGGTGCCCCAATAGTTGATCAGGTCGACCTGATGGTAATAGCCGTCTTCCCCGAGCACCGTTGCCAGAATAATGTTTTCGTACGGGTCAAGGCCCAGGTTGTTTTTGAAATCGTTGTAATAGGTTTGCAGGTTGGACGTCGGCGCCTGGAAGAACGTCGCTCCCGCGATGCCCTGCACGTTGAAGTACGCGCCGTGCTCTTCGTTTTTGACCGTGTAGAAATCCGGAGCCAGCAGCCCGGACCGGTAGGCTTCCGAGAACAGCTTGAGGCCCAGCAACGTGTCTTCGGACGCTCCGCCCCATTTGTACTTGCCGTCTTTGTCCTTGTAGAAACTGTTGAAATACGTGCTGTTTCTGGCGACGAACAGCTCAACGGCATGGTTCGTGTTCTCGGCAATCGGAATCAGTTTGTCGCCGACGTTGCCGGGATCTTTCTCTTTGATAAGCCGTGCATATTCCATGATTTCCGACGTCTTGTAGGCCGACTTGATCGGGAATCCGACGGCTTCCGCCCAGTCTTTGCGAATAAAGATGGACGGATGGTTCGGCAGCGGATCGCCGGGCAGATTGTCCATGAACCGCGCGCGCGGCAGGAAGTACGTTCCGCCGAACATTTTCTCCATCTGCGGCCCGAGCGTGGTCCGCTCGTAGACGGCCGCAACATGCGGCCAACGCTCCTTCCAGTCGTCGGGCAGCCGCTTGATGAGCCCCTGTTCGACGAAGGACGCCGCGTCCGCGTGAATGTAGTTGTATACGGCGACGTCCGGCATATCACCCGAGTTGATCCAGATCCGCAGCCTGTCGTTCCAGTTGTCCCAGTTCAGGGCCGCGACATCCATTTCATAGTTGAACTTTTCGGAATAGTACTGCGCCAGCGGATCGCCCTTCGTATAATCGTATCCTTCGATGCCCTGAACCGAAGCGTAGGTGAACTTGACCTTCTTGGACAGATCGCTCTGCGGCTTCCACTCCCCGTCCCCGCCGCCTCCCGCTGCGGAGCCGGTTCCGCCTCCGCTGTTCTGCGGCGCCGAGGAAGAGGCAGAGGCGGATGACCCTGACGGCGGGTTGTCGTCCGACTTTTTGGTGCAGGCCGCCGCACTCCACAGCACGAGCAGAACAGCAAGGATGATGCTGACCGGTCTGGTCCACCTGGACATGCGTTCAAACACCCTCTTTTCAGAAAATATTATTTATAACGGCCGATTGGCGAGATCGGGCCATTATAAACGCAAGGTGTTTTCTCCACACGCGTATGACCGGCGTTCGATCCGTACGGCGATTCCAGAAACATCCTCATATTTGTTTATTATGTAAATGACCTATATGTTAACGCTTTCATTACTATTGTTTTTTCCATAGGTGAATCGGCGCGGGTTCTTCGGTTCCGGAAACCCAAAAATGCCGTTGGGCCGGACGCCGGCATCCGCCTTACCCGCCGCGGCGGACGTTTACAAGCCGGTTTCTTGTTAGTCAGTATATGATCCCGGTTTTGCGTATTCTCACGGATTTTTGATCAATCCGAAGATGCAAAAATTCAAGGTGGTCGCCGGTTCCCTGACGGCGGCGCCGTGAGCGACGGCCCGCTTCAGCGTCCGGTTCCTTTGGGCTTCACCGATGCCGTTTGAAATAACGCCAAGCTTGTATTTGGCGCTCAACGCATGAAGCACTTCTTCGGCGCCGTCTTCAAAGTGACAGGTATGGCCTTCACCGTTTATGAACGCCGTCCAATGCCCAGACTTCCGGCGCTTCCTGCATGAAACAAGGCTAGGGGAATTCACGCCGCCTTAACCCGCAGCGGCCGGAGGCCGGTCGAGACAGCGGTATTGCGCGGCTTCCGCCACGTGTTCGGCTTCGATCCGTTCGCTGCCCGCCAGATCGGCGATGGTGCGGGATACCTTCAGCAGCCGGTCGTGGGCCCGGTGGCTGAGTCCCAGCCGGGTGTAAATATCCAGCAGCAGCCGCTTCGCTTCCGGCGCAAGCACCGCGTATCGCTCCAGCATCCGGCCCTGGAGCTCGCTGTTCCAACGGATGCCCGTCCCCTTGTATCGTTCACGCTGGATTTCATAAGCCTCCGCAACGAGTTTCCTGGCTTCCGCGGACGTCATCCGGCGACTCCGGTCTTCCCCCTCTCCGGACGGACCGTCGCGCTGCTGCGGCAGCTCCACCTGAAGATCGATGCGGTCCAGAAAAGGCCCGGAAACCCGTGAACGGTAACGGATGATGGCCCCTTCCGGACAGGAGCAGGCCTGGCCGGGAGGATAGCGCCCCCCGTACTTGCCGCACGGGCACGGATTCATCGTGGCCGCCAGCAGGAAATGGGCGGGAAACCGGCATACCGTTCTCGCCCGGCCGATGGTGACCGTGCGGTCCTCCAGCGGCTGGCGGAGCGTCTCCAGCACGGTGCGCGGAAACTCCGGCAGCTCGTCCAGGAACAGCACCCCATGGTGCGCCAGCGTCACTTCTCCCGGCTTCGGCACCGGCCCGCCGCCGATCAGACCCGCCGCCGAAATGGTGTGATGGGGCGCGCGAAAAGGCCTGCTGCGGATGAGCCCCGCCCGGGGCACGTTCAATTTGCCGCTGGCGCTGTAGATTTTGGTGACGGTGAGGGCTTCCTCGTCGTCCAGCGGCGGCATCAGGGCGGACAGCCGGCGGCACAGCATCGTCTTGCCCGTCCCGGGAGGACCGGTGAACAGGATGTTGTGCATGCCCGCCGCCGCCACGATCAGGGCGCGCTTTCCGTGATGCTGTCCCCGCACGTCGGCCAGGTCTGCAACGTCCATCAGCGGATCGGCATCCGGCCTGACGGCTGCGGCTTCCCCGCCGGATCGGAAAATCTGCGGGCCGCTTTCCCCCCAGGCCGCCAGCGAATCCAGCGCGAACACCTGCACGCCGTCCACCAGCGTCGCCTCCGCCGCGCACGCCCGCGGCACGACGACCTTCGTCAAGCCCGCCGCACGGGCGGCCTCCACCATGGGGAGCACGCCGGGAACCGGCCGGATCTCCCCGTTCAGGGACAACTCGCCGATGAGCAGCGTGCCGCGAAACGCATCCGCGTTCCACTGTCCGCTCGCGCACAGGATGCCCGCCGCAATCGCCAGGTCGAAGGCGGTCCCTTCCTTTCGCACGTCCGCCGGCGCCAGATTGACCGTGATCCGTTCCAGCGGAAAGGTCATGCCCGCGTTCAGGATGGCGGCCCGCACGCGCTCGACGGACTCGCGGACGGCGGAATCCGGCAGCCCGACGACGCTTACCATGGGCAGCCCCGGGGACAGGTTCACTTCCACCTCGATCAGCGTCCCCTCGATGCCGACGATCTCCGCGCCCCACATTTTCACAAACATAAAAAAACACCCCCTCATAGCCGATCCGAGAAGGTGCTTCCCTCTCCAATTTTTTGTAATCCAGAACGAATCTTTTTCCATTTTATCTTCCCAAACCCATATCCGTCAACCTCATACATCCAGGCTTTCTGCCATGCGCCACCTGCTGAAAAATTGTTCCTTGGTCATGAGGCGGAAGGCCGGAACGCCGATCCTGCGGTTCGGGGAACCATTCCGCATTCCGCCCCTTCCTCCCTCTTTACAGGGAACCCATCCGTCTGTTATTATTCGATATGTTGATATATCAACATATCAGAAAGGAGCATCCGGGAAGGCGGTGAAAATGGATCCCGCAAATTTTGTTCCCCTGTACGTGCAAATCATCAACCACATCACGGAAAAAATCGAATCAGGGGAATACAAGGAAGGCCAGAAGATCCCCTCTGAAGCGGCGTTGGCCAAAGAATTCGGAGTCAGCCGGATCACGGTGACGAACGCCATCCAGCGGATGGTCCAGGAAGGGACGTTGTACCGGCAGCAAGGGAAGGGGACATTCGTCGCCAAAAAGAAGCCCGTCGAACACCGCTTGACTTCTCTGCTGAGCTTTACGGAAGACATGGTCAGCCGCGGTTACCGAATTTCCAGCCGGCTGATCGCCTTTGAATTGCTGCCCGCCCCGGAAAAGGTGCGGCAAGCGCTCGAGCTTCCGAAGGAATCCCCGGTCTGGAGAATCAAGCGGGTCCGGTATGCGGACGACGAACCGATGGCGATCCAGACCGCGTATTTGCCGGAATCGCTGTTCCCCGGGCTGAACGAAAAAGGGTTGGGCAACAACTCGCTGTACAAATTGCTCAAGGAAACCTACCACATCCAGATGACGGAAGCGGTCGAGCACTATCGCGTCATTGTGGTGCGCAAGGAAGAAGATGCGCGGCTCTTGAACGTGGCGACCGAATTTCCGGCGCTGTTCAGCGTGCGGGTGTCCGCCTGCAGCAGCGGCGACAAATTCGAGTACACCGAATCGATCCTGCGGGGAGACCGGTATGTTCTGACGGTAAAACTGACACCGCAATGACACGGTACTTTTACACCACAGGAGGCATGAACATGTCGGCTAACGTTTATTTCCAGGAAGTTTCCCAATTGTTCGGGCGACTGCAGAGCCAGCAGGACGCGCTCAAAACAGCGGCGGAAAAGTGTGCCGAAGCCATCTATAACGGCAACTGGGTCCGCATGTTCGGCAGCGGCCATTCGATTCTTCCGATCATGGACTGTTTTCCGCGATACGGCGGTTACGTCGGTTGGTATCCGATCATGGACCCCAGACTGATGTGGACGACGGTCAGCGGATTCGGGGGCGCGGAAGAACTGCTCTGGCTGGAACGGCAGGAAGGATACGCGGAAGTGTTCCTCCGGCATAACCGCTGGAATCCGCAGGACGTCTGCATCGTCATCTCCCACGGCGGCCAAAACGCCGCTCCGGTGGAAGTGGCGCAAGCCGCCAAGCGGGACGGGCTGTACGTCATTGCCGTAACCAGCGGCGACAACCACGCCAACCGTCCGGCCACCCATTCCTCCGGGAAAAAAATCGGTGACATCGCGGACCTGATCATCGACAACTGCGTTTCCTCCGAAGACGCCGTCGTGCCGATCGAGGGGGTGACGGGAAAAGTCAGCGGAACGTCGACCGTGTCCGTGATCATTCTGCTGCAGGCGCTTGTTGCGGAAACGGCCGCCATATTGTCCAGGCGGGGATATTATGTGAAGCCTTTCGCCTCGCCCAATGCCGAAGGCGTGCCCAAAACCCGCAACGAGGAAGTCTACGTCGAGTTCCGCGAACGGCTCCACAGGACCAATAGCAAAGCCGCCGACTGATTCAAAAAACAAAGGGGGAGACTCCATTGAAAAAACTTGCTTTGCTTGTTTTGGCCGGTTGCCTGCTCATCGCCGGCTGCTCCGGCGGCGGCAATTCCGGCGGCACGGGTGAAGGCGGCGCCTCTTCTCCCGCTTCCACCCCGACCGATTCCGGTTCCGGATCCGGCCAGCCTGTCACCCTGCGCATTCTGGCCCACTGGGATGCCGGCAACACCGATGCCCTCCTGCAAAAAGTTGAAGCTTACAAAAATGTGAATCCGAACGTCACCGTTCAGGTGGAGACCGTTCCGTTCGGGGATTTGCTGAAACGGATTACCGTTTCCAATCTGTCGGGAGGCGGAGCGGATATCTACCACATCTACAACGCGTGGCTTCCGGAACTGACAAACAGCAAATCGATCGTTCCGGTGCCCGATCCCTTCAAATCCGACATCGTCTCCGGATACGGTGAAAACATTGTCGGTTCGGTATCCTACAACGGCGAAATCTACGGGTACCCCACCGAACTCACCGGTTACGCGCTCAACTACAACAAGCGGCTGTTTGAGGAAGCGGGAATCTCCGCCCCTCCCGGCAATTGGGACGAGCTTTTGGATTACGCGCAGCGGCTGACCAAAAAGGAAAATGGCCAGACCGTCCAACAAGGCTTCGGCGTGATCATCGGCTGGGATTCCGGCGTCGTCCATCCCTGGCTGACGCTGCTGCAATCCAACGGCGGGAAGTTTCTGTCCGACGATCTGAGCACGACGGACCTGAACAGCCCGCAGGCGCTGGAAGCGCTCGAGCTGTATCAGAAACTGGTCCAGTCCGGAGCCACCAATCCGGAAATGGGTCTGTCCAACGCCAGCACCACCGGCCCTTACATGAACAACTTCGAATTGGGCAAGACGGCCATGATCATCATGGCCAACTGGTGGAAAGGCAGCCTCCAGGCGACCATGGGCGATCGTTTCCAAGACGTGGCCACAGCCCCGATCCCCGTCGGGCCTTCGGGAACCAAACCGGTGTCGCTGTTCTATTCCTGGCTTTACGCGGTCAGCGCCTTCAGCAAGCAGCAGGAGGAAGCCTGGAAATTCCTGCAATGGCTCAATTCGCCGCAAGGAGAAGGGCAATCTTCCGTCCAGGGCGACTGGCTGATGGCACAGGGCATCATTCCGAGCCGGCTGAGCGACCAGGAAGCGCATGAGGCCAATCTGGGACAGGACCCGTTCATGAAAACGTACGTGGATCTGCTGAAAGATGCCCGGTCGTTCCCGGTCATTCCCAAGGCGGCGGAAATCACCAGCACCCTCCAGGGTTACATCGAGCAGGTTGTTTATTCCAGAGCCACCCCGGCGGACGCGCTCAATGGAGCTGCAGCGGACATCCAGAAACTGATCTCCCAGTGACACCCGACCAAGGGCGCAGACGGAATCGGATTCCGTCTGTGCCCGAATCCCATCCATCGTGGGGGAGGCGCAATGAAGGAAAGGGAAACGAATCCGACCAGGAAAAGGCACAAAAAAAGGCTGGAAAGCCACCGGTTGGCCGCCTTTTTGTTTTTGTCGCCCGCGCTGGTGTTTTTTGCGATTTTTTTTATTTTCCCTCTGGTGGCCACCGTATATCTCAGCGGGCGCGAGTGGGATTTGCTCGGTCCCGCCCTGGAAGCGCCCGGCGTCGGATTCCGGCACTACGTGGAAATATGGCAGGATGAGCGTTTCGTCCGGGCGTTGATCAACACCTTTTTGTACGTGCTCGCCTGCATTGCGCTCATGCCGCCCCTGGCCCTGGGCGTCGCCTGGCTGCTGAACGAAGTGAAAGTCGTGCCGTGGTTTTGGCGGCTGCTGTTTTTTCTGCCGGTCGTCACCTCGGCCGTCGCCATGTCGCTCGTATGGCAGTACATTTTCGATCCGACCTACGGACCCCTGAACGAGGCGCTGAAAGCGCTGGGCCTGCGTCCGCTCGGCTGGATCATGGACCCCGACCTGTCGCTTGTATCGCTGATCATCGTTTCCCTGTGGCAAGGGATCGGGTACCACGCCATCATCTATCTGGCCGGCTTGCAGGGAATCCCCGACGATTATTACGAAGCCGCCACCATCGACGGCGCCGGGGCCGGCAGGAAGTTTTTCCACATCACCCTTCCGCTCCTGAAACCGACGTCGTTGTTCGTGTTTGTCATGGTGGCGATCAACGCCTTCCAGGCGTTCACCCCGTTTTACGTCATCACCAACGGCGGACCGATCGATTCCAGCAACGTTCTGGGTCTCTACATCTACAAAACCGCGTTTGAATTTTTGAACATGGGCAAAGCGTCGGCGATGGCCGTCATCATGTTCGTCCTCGTCGTGCTGGTGTCGGTCTTTCAGCTCAAATGGTTCCAAAGACGGGAAGAATCATGAAAAGGGGGGATTAGGATGAAGAAAAAGTCCCGATACGCAAAACAGGCGCTGCTGTGCGTACTTTTGGCCGTTTTCGGGTTTTTCATGGCGTTTCCGTTCATCTGGATGCTGCTTTCGTCCCTCAAGTCGCCCGAAGAAATCATCGCCGTTCCCATCGTCTGGATTCCCGGGGATCCGAAATGGGAAAATTACGTCAACATTTGGTCCGTCCTTCCGCTCGGACGGCTGTATGTGAACAGCATCATCACGACCGTCCTGATCACGTTCGGCATCCTGGTCACAAGCTCGATGGCCGGTTTCGCCCTGGCGAAGTACCGTTTCCGCGGCCGGGAGACGCTGTTTGTCCTGATGCTGTCCACGATGATGATTCCGTTTTTCGTGCTGTTCATCCCGCTCTTTTTCCTCGTGAAGGAATTCGGCTGGACGAACTCCTACGCGGGGCTCATCGTTCCGAACATCGTGACGGCGTTCGGCATTTTCCTCATGCGACAGTTCTGCAGCGGCATCCCGGACGAACTCTTGCAGGCGGCCCGCATGGACGGCGCATCCGAAGGGCGCATTTACCTGCAGATCATCCTTCCCCTCCAGAAGCAGGCCCTCGCGGCCCTCGGAATTTTCGCGTTCGTCTACCATTGGGACAGCTTCCTGTGGCCGCTGGTCGTCGTCACGGACGGAACACTGAACACGCTCCCCCTCGGCCTCAATTCGCTGCGCAACGCCTACAGCTCGCAGGCCAACATGAACATGCTGATGACCGGATCGGCGCTCGCCGTGATCCCGTCGCTCATCGTATTCGTCGCCCTGCAGAAATATTTTGTCAAGGGCATCACCATGACCGGAATGAAAGGGTGAAACGATGCGCAGCCCGCTTGCTGGAATCGGGATCGACGTTGGCGGCACCAAAATCTGGTCGATTCTGGGCACCGAAGACGGCGAGATCATCGCCGAACAACGCATGGAAACGGAAAAGACCCGCGACGGCTTCCTGCGGCAGCTGGACGCCATCGTGGGCGGCCTGACCGAGACCGCCTTGAAGATGACGGGATCCAAACCCGTCGGCATCGGCATCGGCCTTCCCGGACGGGTCTCGGTCACGACCATCGAATGGGTGCCGAACCTGCCGGAATTGAACGGGCTCAATCTGCAAGCCATCGCGTTGGAACGATGGAACATGCGCATCCGCCTGCAAAACGACGGTCAGCTGGCCCTGCTCGGCGAGCAATGGCTGGGGGCGGCCCGCGGCGCCCGGTCCGCCGTGATGCTGACGCTGGGCACCGGCATCGGCGGCGGCATCATGATCAACGGCGAGCTGTGGAGCGGGTTTACCGGCACGGCGGGCTCCATGGGCTGGATCACCCTTGACTACAAGGAAGACGGCGATCCGGAGAGGGGCTGGCTGGAACGGATGATTTCCGGCACGGCCATCAACCGGCGGGCTTCGCGGCTCTCCGTGCCGAGAAGCAGCCGGGAATGGTTCGAAGCGGCCCGGACCGGCGATCCGGAGGCCATTCAGCTTTTGCGGGACGTCGGACATTGCCTCGGCACGGCCATCGCGAATCTGGCCAGTGTGATTGATCCCGAAATTGTGGTTGTCGGCGGAGGCCTGTCCGTCGAACTGGACACGCTTATGCCCCATATTCGGGAGGCGGTTTCCCGTTTCGCATCCCCCACCGCCCGCCGCGTCCGCATCGTGCCCGCCCGGCTGCTGGACAAGGCCGGCGGTTTCGGCGCGCTGCGCCTGTCGTTTGGTTGACGGCAATCATTTTTCGACTCTGCCAGGAAGGATGAACGGGTTTGGACAACGGTGTGATATCCGGTCATTTTCTTTTTCCGGATGGATGCGTCCGGCAGGGAACGGTCACCATCCGCGGCGGAAAAATCGCCGACTGCGAGCCGGGGGAGCCGGTACCGGCCGATTCGCGTGAACCGGTGGTCGTCCCCGGCTTTGTGGACGTTCACGTACACGGGGGCGGCGGTGCGGACGTGATGGATGCGACCCTGGCAAGTCTGGACACCATTTCCGCCACCCATGCCGCCCACGGGACCACGACCTGGCTGGCGACCACGGTCACCCATTTTCCCGGAAGCATCGAACAGGCGATCGACGCCGTGAAAACATACATGCGATCGGATCGAAACGGCGCCTCCGGTGCGCGGGTCGCCGGCCTTCACCTGGAAGGGCCCTATCTGAATCCGAAAAAACGGGGAGCGCACCGCGAAGACGCACTCGTGCCGCCCGACGCCGGGCAGCTGATCAGGTGGTGCGAGCGTGCGGAAGGCACGGTCAAAATGATCACGCTGGCTCCCGAACTGGAAGGCGCTCCGGAGGTGATCCGGGAAGCGACAAGACGCGGCATCGTCGTCTCGGCCGGCCACACGGACGCGACGTGGAGCGAGATGGAAACCGCCGTCCGGTGCGGCTTGTCCCACGTGACCCATCTGTTCAACGCGATGCGTTCGCTGCATCATCGCGAGCCCGGCATTGTCGGCTTTGCGCTCTCCAGCCGGTCCGTCACGGCCGACCTGATCGTGGACGGCGTCCACGTGCATCCGGGCATCGTCGATCTGGCCCTGAAGGCCATGGGCCCCCGGCGGCTGTTGCTGATTACGGACGCCATCCGGGCGGCCTGCATGGGGGACGGAGATTACGATTTGGGTGGACTCATGGTAAAAGTCGCCCATGGGATCGCGCGCATCGATAACGGGGCGCTGGCGGGAAGCCTGCTGACCCTGGATGAAGCGTTCCGACGCCTCGTGACGGTTCACGGGCTCGACCTGGCGACGGCTTCCCGTATGGCCTCCCTCAACCCGGCCGTGCTTCTGGGACTGGGCCAGGCGAAAGGTACCATCGAAGCCGGCAAGGATGCGGATCTCGTCTGTCTGGACCATGAGTGCAATGTGCTGTGGACCATGGTTGGAGGACGCATCGTGTACCGCGCGGAGGATTGACGATCGGAAAGCGCCCGGTCGGTGTTTCATCGATCCATTTCTTCCTTGAAAACGATCCGCCACGCAAAGGGGACAGGTCGGAAATGAACGTGTACATCTTCGATTCCGGAGAGCGATTGGACGAAGCGGGCGCGGAAACCATCTGCGGACTCGTCCGGGCCAACCCCAAAGCGGTGCTGGGTCTGGCCACCGGGGAAACTCCGCTGGGGATATATCGGAAATTGCAAAAATTCCGCGACGGATTCCCGGCACCCATGTGGTCCGTCTGACCCCGGAGACGCGGCGAGCCAACGCGCGCTTTTTCGGCAGCATCGACGAAGTGCCGGAATGGGCGATGACGATGGGCGTCGGCGCGATATTGAAAGCCAAGATGATCATGCTGATTGCCAAAGGAGCGGAAAAGGCGGAAATGGTGCAGCGCGCGCTCAAAGGCCCGATCACCACCGAATGTCCGGCTTCCCTGCTGCAAACCCATCCCCGGCTCATCGTGCTGCTGGATCGCGCTGCCGCGGGTAAGATTGCGGCGGCCGGCGGATCGCGTCATCCTCCCGTTTCCACAGGCAGGCGGTAGAAAGCGAGCATCGGCCAGCGCGTGGCGTCGTCAAAAGGCACATAACCGGCCGGATCCGTCTCGAACGCGCCGTGCACGAACGCCGATCCCTGCAGCGGACGGGCCAGTTCAAGGGTAATTTCCGCCCGTCCCGTCACGTGCCAGGCTGTCACGTCCACCCGTCCCCGCTCGTCCTCCACCGTAAACACCTTTTCCGTCGAATGGGTGAGCAGATGCCCCTTTACATCCGCAAAATGCAGCACGATCTCGGTCTTTTCCGCCTCCGGGCGAAGACGGGTTTCGGCTTTCGTCGCCCGCGGCGCACGGACGGGCTCGCCGATGCCGTACACGTCCGCCAGAGCGATTTGCGCCAGCCGCTCACCGATGATCCGGTTGCCGTCCGGACCGTTGTGGATATTGTCCGACAACCGGCAATCGAGGGAAGGCACGACATAGACACCGGGGATCCGCTCCGCCGCCCGCCGCTGCGCTTCCCGCACGAGCCCCCAGCAGCGGTCCAGCGCCCCGGACGGCTCCCCGCCGATCATCCGGTTGAGCTGAACGGTCAGCACCGGCAGCGACTCCGCTCCGAACTCTTTCCGCAGATGATGCACGAACGTCTCGAACCGCGCCAGATACGTCTCCGCTTCCCCGCTCTCCGGCACGTTCGCGTCCGAGCATCCCTGGTACCACAGCACGCCGCGGATTTTGCCGCCCGCCAGACGCACGATTTCCAGCATGTTCCGGTACAGCTCGCCCTGTTCCTCCGGATTCCAGCTCCGCAAATGCGAACCGCCAAGCGCGGCCGGAATCAGCCCGACGGGACGCCCCGTCGCCTGCTTCAACTTTTTGGCGAACGCCAGATACGGCGAGTGGCCCGGATTCGTCCACTCCCGGTTGGCGGGAAACCTCGTGTCCGTCGGATCGTTCAGCGGATGGGTGGCCATGTCCCAGCGGCCGTTCAACCGCAGCATGTGCACGCCCGGCTCCGGCGGATCGGGGTAAAGCCCGCGGCCGTATCCGGCGGCGTTGCTCTGGCCGGCGATGACCCACAGGTCGCCGACGCCGAGATGGTGAATCATGTCGCCCCGCACCGGCCACTCCATGGCCGGATCGTCTTTGCGGAAGCGCAGGCATGTCTCCACACGGTACAAGCCGCCCGCCGGCACTTTCAGTTCGACGGACCACCGGCGGTCTTCCATCATGCGGCAGGGCTGCCACGGCAGCACGATCTCGCCGTCCGCTTCGCGGACGATCCGCGCATAGCCCTGGACACGCTCCGGGTCGAATTCCCCCTGCAGAGACCACGTGCCGCGCAGTGCGACGGTGGCGTATCCGCCTGTCTGCTGCAGCACGGCCCACGGGGAGGGGCCTTCCTCAATGTACAAGCCGCTCGCTTGTTCCGCCATCGGGCATGTTCCTCCTTCTCCTTCCGCGTCTTCCGAGTCGCAGATTCCATGTCTCGCTTCACGGTCTGACATACGCCTTGATCGTGGCGAGGCGTTGTCCCCGGCTGCGCGGCGTCGGACCGATCGTGTATTCGCCGACGGCCGCCGGGATGATGAACGTTTCCGCATACCGGACCACAAACGGTTCAAACGCGCCGGTCGGACTTTCCACCACCGCTTCCTGGCCTTCCACCAGATTCAGCACCTGCACGCCCCCGTTCGTGTGATGGGGTACCTTGCCTGTGAACCAATGGCGTCGGGTCTCGATAAATTCCAGCTCGTGAAGCCCCGTCCGCTCTTCGACCCAGCCGTCGCCTTCCGCGACCTTCACCACGCGGTTGATCAGCTCCCGCTCCACCCAGGAGGTACGGCGATCCCACCGGATGTTGCGGCGGCCGTGCTCCAAATGCACCGGCCGCGGTTTCCCGTCCAGGCCAAGGCGATCCCAGTCCCACAGCTTGAAGGTGAAAATGTAAGGCGTCGCACTGATCTCCAGCACCACGCAATCTTTGCCGGAGCAATGGATCGTCCCCGCCGGAATCAGAAAATGGTCGTGCTTGCGCGCGGGAAAGCGGTTCACATACCGCTCCGCGGGAAACGTGAACCCGCCCCGCTGCGCGCGTTCCAGGTCGGCCAGCATGCGCCCGGGATCCGCCTCCTCTTTCAAACCCAGCCAGACGACGGCGCCTTCTTTGGCGTCGAGGATATAATAGCTTTCATCCTGGGTGTACGTCATGCCGAACCGGTCCCTGATATAATCGGTCAGCGGATGCACCTGCAGGCTCAGATTCCCTCCGCCCATCGTGTCCAGAAAGTCGAAACGGATCGGGAATTCCGCCCCGAATCGGGCATACACCCGTTCACCGAGCAAAGCTTCCGGTTCGAAGAACACCAGGTTGATGGCGGGGACCTCGAGGCGGATGCCGCCGTATTGAAAATAAAGGCTGTTTTCTTCCGGCACCCCGTCAAAACCCCAGGCGTAAGGATGACCGGCGGGCTCAAGCCCGACGAACTCTTCCAGCCAATGCCCGCCCCAGACGCCCGGATCAAAATACGGCACCAGCCGAAACGGTCGCCGCGCCGTTTGCCTCAGTCCGGCAAAGAGCGCCCTTCCCGTCACCATCCGGGGATCGTCTTTGCGGTTCGTGTCAAGGTAATAATCGACCCGGTGCAACAGGGACCGCTTCAGCCGGTCGGCCGTCCGCCATTCGGCGAAATAGCCCCGTTTGTACTTTTTCAGGATGTCCTCGTCCCGGTTGTCCGCCTGCCAGTTTCCGAACTCCCCGCTGCGGTACCGCTGCTGGATTTCCCATCGTGCCAGATCGGCGTAAACGAGAATGTCTCCTTCACCGACCAGGGAAGCGCCGAATCCGATCACGAGCACGACGCCCTCCGCGACTTCCTCCACCCGCCTCGCCAGCTGCCGCAGCCTGTGCGGATCATACCATTCGTCGATCGCAAAAGGAGCCATGTACCCGAATACACGATCTTCCGTCAAATAACGCGCAAGCAGCGCGTTCAACCGTCCCGGCTCCAGGGCGGCCTCTTCGGAGCGGACCACCAGGACCGGATCCAGCGGCCGGAGCCCGCTCACAATCTCATCGATCCGCACCGCGGGGTAGCATTCGATGACGATGACCGTTTTCCCCCCTTGCCGGATCCGGCCGGCCAGTTCGGCGGCGATGGACGGGTATCCGGCCCACGCTTCGCGTTCCCATCCGTCAATCCGGATGACCGGTTCCTTATCGTACGACGAAGGCACGCCTCCACTCTCCCTTGCCCGTGCGTTCCCGCGTTTTGGTGTCCCTGCGCCTCATTTCGCGATCTTCTTCTGCTGCTCCAATAGCCGGAATACACCGACAAACGTGCTGACGGACGTCTCGTCCGTCACTTCGAGGGCGACCGGGAAATCCTGCAGCTTCTCCCGCGTGGCGTCCAGGAACAAATGCCCGCTTTTGGCGATCTGGCCGCCGATGACGACGGCTTCCGGCCGAAACGAGCGGACGAACGGCGCAAGCGCCTCCCCGATCATGCCGCCGAACCGCCGGAAAACGCCCGCGGCGGCCGGGTCGCCGGCCATCGCCAGCTCGGCCAGGCGTTTCATGTCCATTTTGGCGGTATCGTAGCCGGCATCCCTCATCAGACGAAGAAAGCCCCGGTTGGAAATATGATCGTCCACGATCGAATCCCGGTAGGGCTGGTTGTAAATCCATCCGTCCGGAGGCACGTCCGGCCGGTCTTTGACCAGTTGGCCGTTTTCCAGAAAGGCCGACCCGGCGCCGGTACCGATCGTGACGCAGATGGATTTCCGGTATCGCCCGGCTTTCCCCGCCGCATATTCGCCCAGGGCGAAAAGACGGGTGTCGTTTTCGAACACGATGCGGAATTCGGGCGTCGGCTTGTTTCGGAAAAAGCTTGCGTTCCGCAGTCTGCCGGTCAGTTCTTTCCGCAGATTCACCCCGTAAAGACTCTCGAACTTGTCCACCCCCCGGATCCGGCAAATTCCCCGTTCATAATCGAACGGTCCGGGAAACGCAAAGCCGATGCCGTCAATGCGAAAATGCGGGTCCGTGATCCGGTGGGTCTGCTCCCTGATCATTTCGGCGAAATGACCCAGAATGACTTCCTTCGTTTCTTTTGATTTGGACGGATAAATCCGGTAGGTGTCCGGCAACAGCCGTCCGCTTTCGTCGAGGACCGCCGTCTTGATGAAGGTTCCGCCCACGTCAAACGCGATGGTGTATTTTTTCATCCCCGCAACTCCCATCCGCTCGATCCAACCGCGCTTTCCTTACCAAATCTGCCGGATCCGGATGAATCTCGGGCGATAGATGCCCGCATGCGCCATATGCATGTCCCAGCTTGTGGTGTTGACGTTGTAACTGACCAGAAGTTCGCCGGGAGGCGACAGGTGCGCATGGCCCTTGGCGTTATAGGTGTAGATGCTTTTCCCTTCCTCCGGCTCCGCGCAGTAGTAGAGCGGAATGACGGGACCGAACGGCCCGACCGGAGTGTCTCCCCAGCTGATCGCCACGTGGTTGCCGGCCACGCCTCCCGGTTGAAACACCGCAACGTATTTGCCGTCCAAAAACCCGCCCGTCATGGGCGACACGCTCAGCTCGCAGGATACGTCCCGGACGATCGGCGCGCAGTCCTCCTTCCGCTCCGTCCATTCGCGGCCGTTCCAAAAGGTCCAGCGCTCGATCCGCCCGATCTCGGCGGCGGGCACGCGGGCGGCAACCAGATGGGTCCCGCCGTCCTGCTGCAGGCCGTAAATATACACATAACCGTCAGGGCGGGGAACGCCGGCTTCCGCCGTATTCGGCAGGATGGCGGCACCGAAATAGGTCGTTCGGCCGCCTGCCGACCGGAAATACAGCGGCGTATCCTGCTGGACCTGCCGGTCCAGCGCCGGCCCGTCCGGGCCCATCGGCGCGGCGACGTGGGCGACGCCGTGCACGGTGAACTGGAACCCTTCCGGG